>Ga0137308_100109_pt1 | contig 146222 bp, 132 predicted proteins | sample Inofrocosms_June_FD_97181 | JGI IMG/M metagenome (GOLD analysis project Ga0137308, IMG submission 97181) | Mouse cecal microbial communities from Vienna, Austria - N-Acetylneuraminic and N-Acetylglucosamine D2O microcosms_June | ecosystem: Host-associated > Mammals > Digestive system > Large... | reverse complement strand
TCCTCCTTTCCCCTTTTAGAAATTCGTTACACTATTTGTATTTCGTTGTTGTACGAATTTCGTATATTCATATTAACACCTTATCCGAACAATGTCAACACTTCGTAAAAATATTTTTACGAATTTCGTATTTGTATTTTTTCTATTTTACTCTTTTATGTTTTTCGTATATGTGGTATGATGATAAATAGGATTTATGCTTTTCGTAATTATTCAACATATGAAAATAGGAGGTCACTATGGGCGATGGAAAGAAACTGAAAGAAATACTTGACAGTAAGAACACAAATGTCCGTCAGATTGCAAAGGCTACTGGAATTAGTGCTACAACACTGTATTCCATTATTCAAAAGGATTCCAATATCCGATTTGACTTTGCCTTGCGGTTGGCAAACGAATTAGAAATTAATGTGAATGAGATTTGCGCCGCCAGTCCGTTCTCCGGCGCTATTACCGAAGAAGAAATATATCCCACGCTCCCCGATGGACTGAATGGCGCTCTTGACGGAAACCGGGTAAAGGTATATCTGAAAAATTCCCTATATCCGCTTATGTATCTGTTTGGGAAAAACAGTATGCCCGATGTGGATAATCTGTTGACTTTATTTTATCAGCTAGATGACGAAGCAAGAAAAGAAGTGGTAGAAACAATACAATTCAAATTACAGTATCACAAAGACCAAGAACGGGCAGAACAGATAAAGCAAATAAAAGGTTGGTAATCCCATTTGTAATTAAAAAACGGTTCTAAGACTTCCTCAAAGTCTCAGAACCATTTTTGTGTATTATTCAAGTTATAGCTAACCTCTTGGCGGAAAAGGATCCCGTCCATGTGAATCCTTATCTCTAATTTGACCATTGGGTCTGTGTATAACCAATTCAGACCCTTGATTACTCGAAATATTACGAGCAATATCAATTGCTTCTTTTTGTGTACTGGTGCGAACTGTTGCTCTCACATTCCCTTCGCCTTTCACTTGCCACCCACCATCCGGATGCGGTGTTACATGTTGATTCTTTCCCATATATTTATGCCACCTCATTTCAAACGCGTTATACGTCCACAATATGGACATTTAGAAGGATTTGTTACTGGAATAAGCTTCCTTCCACATTTACATCGATAATATGTATACTTTATTTTCATAGTGAATCTCCTTTTCATTCAAATTTACAGTTACATCTATATTCATCACATCTTCAGAAATAGTCTGCCTTTTTTCACCTTTCTAGACACAGATTTCTTATTGCAATCAGCAAAAAAGCGTGATACACTATAAACGGTTAATTTATTATATCGACGGCTGAAGCTTCTGTCGTCCAGCAGAACACCGAGACACATCTCGGTGTTTTTCTCTTCCTTCTACATGTGTAATTTTAATCAAAAAATCTTTCTGGATTACATCCAAATGCACCTTCAATAATTTTATTTGCCAAATTTATTTTTGCACGAGACGACCTAATTTCATTCATTCTATGTAATATACTCTTCCCACAAAAATCTTTACAAGCAATCCAAACCTGATCTCGTCGATATGTTCCATCTAATAATAGCGGCTGATGAGATGTACAAATAAGTTGTGCATTGTTCGGATTGCTTTCCTCATTAGTAAAAAGACCAATAATTTCTTTTGCTAAAGAAAGATGCAAACCATTCTCCAATTCATCAATAACCAAGACTCCTCCTGATTCTAAGATATTATAAAGATATGGTAATGCTGTAAACAATTTTACTGTTCCCAGTGATTCATCGGCAAAAAACGTAATTGGTGTACTACTTGTTTCTTTTCCATTTTCAAAAACTGCATGTTTTGTATCTACACCAACCCTCGTTTTCGTTGCTATTATTTCCCTATTCTCAAAATCATCATCCTCAATCCTCTGTCTGGCAATCTCCTCTTCCTCAAATGATACCCGTATATCCCGAATGGTAGGATCTGCCTTTTTAAGTATGTTGATATACTTCCCTAAACGCTCATCTGAAAAAGATGCTTTTGATTTAGTTGGATTTAATCTAGCTGCTGTCATACTAACAACCTGAATCTCTTTTATTGCCGAAACAATTTTAGATGCCAGCGAATTATTTAATAGTGCTGCCACAGGTAAACAAAGTGCCTCTTCTTTTACTACTTGCTTCGTATTTTCAAAATCTCTCAAATCAGAACGTAACATAATATCTTTAAAAGCTGGAGAAACTCTTTCGATAAGTTTTTCTGTTCTCCGATATCTTTTAGTCAAACACTCTGATTGTATCTTTTTATTCAGAATCGAAAAATCATAATGATATGTAACTTCCTCTACCACAATTTCTATCTCAAATTTAGTTGGCTTTTCCTGATACTCGGTGTCAAATGCAAATGCATTAATCGGAACATTAAACCCCTTGAATTGTGGCAAAGAAAGTATCTGAGTATCATTCATTGCAATTAAAGGAGAGAAATTCAATAAACGCTGTATCTCTCTAATAATTTTACAGAAAAAAGTTTTTCCCGAACCATTTGCTCCATAAAGGAAGGACACTTTATTAAATCTTGAATCTCCTCTTTCAAAAGTATTTTCTAAATATTCCTTTTTACTACTGTCTACCTCTGTTGTAAAAGTAACTCTATCTGCAAAAGATGCAAAGTTTTCTACTGATAAAGATTTCAATGCAACGTTATTCATGCTAATTTCTCCTTCCTTGTCTTATCATATAATTTTTCCCAGTTTTTGTCAATAGTTATTATTGCTTTTTCGTATCAATTTGTTATTTTTATAGTTTAACTAGCTTTATCATCATATATGTTGTATTTTTTATTTTAACAGGGGAAAATATAAGTATTTATACGATAAAGAGGAATTATCATAACCCATAAAATATAATTTTACAATTTATATATTTTCGGCACCGTTTTGGCACCGCTTTACACATTTTCACTACTGCAAAATTTTAAAAAGGGCTTCCCGATTTCTCGGAAAGCCCCATAAAATCTAGCTTTTTACCAATTACTCAATAATCGTAGCCACACGACCAGAACCAACCGTTCTACCACCCTCACGGTTCGTAGGGAACATAATTACAATGTTTTTTCATATATTTTATTGGATTTTGTGTTTATATTTTCCTATTTTAGCCATACTATTTGAGGTTTTCAAATTTTTTAGAACCAAAATAGAACCACGCCACCATAGCAACATTTTCAATCGCACCTCAAATTACCATGATGTATAAATTTCATTTCGACGATTAAATGCTTCTTCTCCGCCTTCCATAATATCTACTATTGCTTTATGACTACTAGAAGAATCTATCGTTCCCTGATTCATTTCGATTTTTCCTGTATCACCATCGTAAATAGTTGTAATAATTTTTTCAGCATCCCCCAGCACAGGAATATTAGCATTATGTGTCGCAAAAATAAATTGCATATCTGCCTTTTTTTGTTTAATTGTTTGTATTAATTCTTTATAAATCACTTGATTGTCTAAATCATCTTCTGGCTGGTCAATTATAATAACGTCACTATCTTGTTGCGTCAAAATAAATAATATTAATGCCGAAGCCCTTTGACCAATGGAGTGTCTACTCAATAACTTACCATGATATGAAATTTTAATTGAATCGGGACAAAATAGTTTTACATACTCTGCGAAATTATGTTCTATCTTATCGGAAACCTTGCCCCATACATTATCAGTCAACATTCCTTTTATTTTCTTCCCACCTCCCAAAAAATAATCTTCTAATATTGAAACAAAGTCTGAAAACTGTTCTGATATTTCTTTGTATTTAATTTCTGATATTCCCGTACCTTTAAATGCTTTTTGTAAATCATTTCTAAAAATGTCTTTGTTCCCTTTAAATTCTATAATAATGTTTAATTCGCTTTGACTTTCATTAATATGTCTTATCTCTGCTGCATATGATTGATATGATTTATTTAACATTTCATTACGACTATCAATCAATTTTTTCACTTTAGCTTCTATTTTAGCCTTATCTTTGAGAACCTCCTTAAGTGATTCTATTTCACGTTCATTTGATGTATACATTTTCTGATATGATACAAAGCTGTCCAAATCTATCGTGTCATCATTAATTTCACGTTTAATTTGGGCAAATTCTTCTTTAAGTGACTCTATTCTATCAAGCAACCTTTGCTTAACCTCATTAAGAGCGCCTAAATTTGCAATTAATTGCTTCACCAAATCTTTCAAGCTTCCCAAAAATTCAATAGATTTATCCGTTAGTATCTTTGCTTCTTGAAAAATATCTTGATTAAATTCCGATTGGTAATCACTTAAAGAAATGCCTTGGACATCTCCATCACTATACGCATTCTCTAAAGACTCTATTATATTTTTGGTTTTTTGATATATTGTATCTATCTTGACCAAATCATCATTGCATGATGTTTGTTTTTTTAGTTTAGAATCAATTCCCTTCTCCTTATAAATCTTTAACTTGTGTTCTATCTCAGCATTCTTATCCGTTATTTCCGCTATCCGTTCCGGAATACTTGAAACAGATAACAACTTTTTTATATTTTCGCTCAATTCATTAGTTATTATAGTTAAATTTTCTGAAAAATCACTTACTTCTTTCCCCACAAGCCTATTAAGCAGTTCCAATTCATAACCGGCACGTGTCAAAGCCAAATCTTTTTGCCCAAAATATAATGGATTATTTAGTATAGCACCTACTCCTATGGGTAACGTCATGTTGTTCTCATCTACAATAGATACTGCCTCATTAAGTATTCTTTTTATTTGATATTGTTTTCCATGTCTATCAACAACAGATAATAAAACCTGTCCGCCCGACCCTAGTACCGATTTAACAAGTGAATTTTTATACTCAGTATCTGTTGCTGGTTCCAAATCCAATGCATATCTCATTACTTCTAAAACAGAAGATTTTCCACTACCTCTAATTCCAATAAATGTGTTTAACGCAACCGAGGGAAAAAATTCTTGTCCATCTAATTTTCCACCTAGACATTTCATGCTATTAATGTATCCATGACTTATTATTCCTTGCTCTGTAAAAATGCGGTTTCTAAAATCTTTCAATGCATATTTGATTGAATTGAAAGAATATTCCCCTATTTTTATATAAGTTCGTTGTGTGCCTTTTCCTATTTCTTCTATAGTTTTCGGATCAGACCCCTCTACATTTGCAACCTCATATCCCATCCAATCTTTTGCATTTTTTTGCAAATCTCTCGTTCTTACTTTTTGAAAACCAATAACCCTTTCCCTGAATTCTTTCTTTTGCGCTAATGATTCAATCAATCCACCTTTACATTCTTTTAAAAATCCACTTTTTTGTTCAACATGTGCAAAGATAATGAAATAGTCTTTTGCCATAGAATTTAGTTTTTGAATACATGTTAATAAATCCTCATTTGTACTTGTATTCTCATTTTCAGCATTACTTATTCCCAAGAAAAAAGCATCAATAATTTTAGATATGTGATTTTCACTATTTTTGAGCCATTCGTCTGGATTAAACACTATAAGAGAATGTACCGCATTTGCCCCTTGTTTAATTGACAACTCTACTCCCGGCAGCAAAAAAATATCTTTCCTTTTTGCTGCTTTCTTCAATGCTTTATATTCCTCCAGATCAAATTTATTATGATTTGTAATAACGCCCACACGAATTTCATGCTTAATTAATTCGTTAACATAATCATTCACATAATCTGCTCCATCGTATTTGAATTCTTTATCCTGATTCGTGTGCAAGTGAAAATCTGCCCGAATAATGTCCATTCCATGTTCAAACAATGTCTTATCTCCTTTATATATGAACTTTATCACAGTACATATGTTAGCTATTAATCAACTCATTTTTCACTTAGACCTTTCGCATAGGCATAAATCCGTTTCAAATAATTCTCATTCGCAGTCCTGTTCTTATCATTTCCTACCAAACTCGAAAACCCCAAATAAGAATTAAACCCTAACATATATACAGCAATAGCCATTGCCATATCTTCTGTCTCTCTACCTGACATATCCGCAATATTTTTCAATTCCTGCAAAACAGTATCATGCGGAATTTGAACCGTTCCATCCTGCTTTACCACCTTTTCAATTACATTTGGAAGAACCATACACATATTATAAAAAGCATTATCTTCCCCAGTTGTAATTGCATAAAACTGATCCAAACTTACTCGTCTTATTCTTTTATGGGAAACACGCTTTCCGTCTACCGTAGTTTCCCACTTTATATTTTGTGACTTCTGGGCAATTGCTTCTACCAAAAAACAAGCGCAATCGTCATCACTTAATAACTGATTTTGCATCTTAATATATGTTTTACCTGCCGAAGCTGAATTCATTGTATTATGCTTATTTTTCATTTCAACATATACTGTATGAACCACATCTCCATCCGGCAACACGATTCCGTCCTCGTTTTGATAAATTACATCCCAGCCACCTTCTTTCCCATTCTCCGGCACTCTGCATTTATCTATATACTGAAATATCCTTTGATGAAAGTAACCTATGTCATTATTATTTGACTTGTCACGCTGACGAAATATTTCATTACCTACCATTTCTTCCCACGAAGTCTGATATACCGTTTTATCGAAAATCAGTTTGATAGGGTCAATGATATTTTTGTTAAAACGCTTCACGTCATAGGATTCAAGTTTCTCACCATACTTTTCTATCGTTGCTCCTACATGCTTAATAAAATTTTCTTCCGATATAAAATCCAACGACCAACTCATTACGATTACATTGCCTCCCTGATTTTCTCTTTTTTTGCCAATATCTCAAGTGAACGATGTATTTCTGTTGCAATATCCCATGCCAAATTAACTGGCACTGCGTTTCCCACCTGTTTATACTGAGATGAAACATTTCCACAAAATTCCCATTCATCTGGAAAAGTCTGACACCTTGCATTTTCCCTTATCGTAAAAGGTCTTGCCTCCAATGGGTGGCAACGCTCCGTCTGCTTTTGAGACGGCGATGTTAATACAGTTAATGACGGCTCATCTAAACTCATTCTCCGTAATATTCCGGTACGTCCGCCCTCCATTTCCCAACAGCTTTTCATATACTCTTTTGCCACATTTGGATCAATGTCTCGCCAGTATCCACCTGCCGGAACCATTTCAAATATCTTTTTCTTTTTTTCTCCATATGGAATATATGGACTATCTGGACAATCTAACAAAACATCTTTCAATACAGGTTTGTAGTCATGAGGTTTGGGGAATACATATTCTGTTTTGTCTACTAAATCATTTCTTATTCCGACTGTAATCAAACGCTCTCTCTTTTGAGGGACTCCGTAATCCCACGCATTCAATACTTTTTTATCAATTGTATATCCTGCCTTTGCAAAAATACTTAACATCGTCTTATATGTATTTCCGTGATTATGTGTAAGCAATCCTCTAACATTTTCAAACAGAAACATCTTCGGCTGCAACTTCTGTAAAAATAACGCATAATGGTAAAAAAGCGTCCCTCTGGCATCTTCCAATCCCAACCTTTTCCCTGCATATGAAAACGCCTGACAAGGTGCCCCTCCAGAAAGTAAATCCAGTTCTCCTTTCTGTATATGAAAATATTTTTCCAAATCCAAACAAGAAATATTTGCAATATCATCATGAATGACATTCCAATTAGGTCTGTTTCTTCTCAATGTATCTGACGCATCTTTATCAAATTCAATTAGTCCAAGCGTTTCAAATCCTGCTTTCTCAATTCCTAACGCAAGTCCACCAGCACCAGCAAACAATTCAATTGTATAAAACATATGATTACCTCTTCTTTTTTAATAATACTAGCACACTTTGTGTCCAATTATCAGGACACATTAAATATTTCTTCATCTTCTTCAACAAGTTCCATTATATCGGTAATCTGACAGTTCAATGCCTTACAAATTTTACAAATGACTTCTGTAGAAATATTTTCATTCTTTCCCATTTTTGCAATTGTGTTTGTAGTAACGCCAGTTTGTTCTCTAAGCTGCGTTTTACTCATTCCCTTATCTATCAACAATTTCCATAGTTTATTATAATTTACTTTCATCACAACTTACACCTATATGAAACTCTTTCTCTATTTCTTCCTTATTGTACCAAATTTTATTGATATTTTCAATTCATTTTTGATTTATTCAATCGCCTATAGGAAATTCATTTTTCTTTTGAATTTGTTTAAAATGATTTCCTTTAATACCCCATTGCCTACATGGTGCTAGCACCATGTTATAAAATATTACTAAAGAAAAGGCAGGTTATACTTGCCTGCCCTTTGCTTTTGCATTCTATCTCTTGTTATCTCACAAAACTCTTCTCCAATTTCTCCCTCTGCCCCCTTAACTCATTCTGCTTTTCGTACAAACTATTACGCTCCTCACACAGTTTTTTCATGCGTTCTAGCTTTTCTCTGATGCCCTCCCGACATTCCGGCTCTATCTGCTTATATTCCCCTGTCAGACTGCGGATTCTATTGTTATTTTCTTTCATCTGTTCCGAAACACATATCCAATCCACTAAATTCCTTACTTCCATATCCATTTCGTAAAGTTCTGTTTCTGTCAAAATCTTCGTGCATAAACGCACCATTACTTTTTTCTCTGTATCCGTCATGTTCCCCTCAACTTTCATATCTGAAAAATTCTCTCGCTAACGCTTCTGCCATAGCCTTATTGTATCCTTGTTTCAAATAGCCTTGAACAATCGTGCCAAACATACCTTTTACCATATCTGCCTCTATGTCACAATAGACTTGCAGTTCTCCCGACAACGCCATTGCAACATATTCAATCGGCTTGCTATCCAACAACTTATGCAGCTTCGCAAGCGATTGTTCTGTAGTGCGCAGACTGGCTTCTATTTCTTCACATTTCAACCGCAAAACATTACCGTCAGAATAATAAACCTCTACATAACCGTTATCCATGTTGTATTCACAGCCTATAATATCCTCCATATAATACTGTCCGCCCCAATTTCCGTTATCCATCATATCAATCCGTCCTTTCTTATCTGCCCACTCCATACGTTCTGTTCTGCTGTTTTTCAATCTGTGCGATTTGTTCCAATTCCCTTGCATTTGTCACAATAATATCAATTTTGTCTACCCCGACATATTGTTTCACACGCTCAAAATCATCCGCTTTTTCCTGCAACTGTTCTAATTTTACATACTGCTGATGTACCTTACTTTTATAGAAGTCAATATCCTCTGCCTGTTTCGTGACCTTTGCTTTTAACTGCTTTATCTGATCCATAAGGTTGACACATTTTATTGTAAGACTTTTTACAATTTCTTTCAGCCTTTCCACAAGTGGCATAGCGTTCTTTTCCCGATAAGCCTTTGCGCCCATTAAAGCAGCCGGCTCCTGCAACTGCCATTTTGCATCTTCATCATAGGCATGTATGTTACGTTCCAATGTCACTTTAGAATCAGCCATTTTCTCAATATCCTGCTGCAACTTTTTCTGTAGCTGTTCCAATGTTTTATTATCAGACATCAGCTTTTCTCTATTCTCCATCAATCCATCCGTCTGCTCCCTTAATAAATCATTTGTTGCGGAAAGTTCCGTTGTTTCCTGCCTAAATACTTCATTTTCCAGCTTTATCTTCTCTATTTCATTTTCAGCCAAGACTTGCTGATAAATAATGTGGGATAATTCCGCTTTATTACTGGATACCGCCTTTTCCAATGTTGCGACTTCTTTTGCTCTCTCCTGCTTTTCAAAATCCAGTACAGATAAATGCTTATTATGCGTTCCTAACTGTTTCCACCGCACACCGTACCTTTCCGCCACTTTTGAGAGTTCCTGTTTTTCTGACTCCATCCATTGATTCCACTCCGTTGCGCTTCTTGTGCCGCCTTTAAATCCCTGCTCTGCCAGTGCGCCTTTCAGTGATACTCTCGTATCAAGTCCACGCTTGCTGTTACGGATAAAAGGAACAAAATCAATATGAACGTGTGGCGTTTCCTCATCCATATGCAGATGCGCCGAAAACACATATAGATTCGGATTTCTTTTCTGAAAATCTTCCATAAACTCTATCAATATTTCCTTTGCAAGCTGCCCTTCTTCGCTTTTCGCATTCGTATCATCTTTATTTCCAATCTGAAGAATAACTTCATGAAATAACTTCTCCTGCTTGCTCTGCCTTATCTTCTCATAATAATTGTCAATTTTCCGGTCACTCCGTTTCTGCTTTGCATTGTAACGCTCCAACGCATCATCAAATAATTCGTGATATACCTTTTTAATATCCAAATGACAGAACTCCACATTATATTTGGTTCTCTCCTTATCCACATTCTTTGCACTGAAAGTTCTCGTATTATGACTGACAGAACCTTTTCCCATCATGCCGCTAATTGTCCTCTCCACTAATCTCACCCTTCCTATCTTCTTTACTTGTCATATTTTGTGCCGACAGGCACAGCCTTTGTTACTTTCTGCGAAAGTAACGCAAAAGCACTTTCGACAGGCTACGCTCTATCAAAAGTGCCTTTGCGCCCTGCCGGGGGCATTGCCACGCTTACGCTGGCAAATAGTTTAGCCTGTTCATCTACTCATTTCATCTATGCGAAAGCACATCTCAATCAAGTCCGCAACAATGCAACGTCTATATATTTTGCAACCTTGCAATATCCATCTCCGCAAAATCTTTATAGTCTGCATTGTTGCGTTCTTCCTTTTATTACGGCTTTACCTTGTCCAATTCCCAATACCAAGAATTGTTTATTTTCTTCGCCCGAATGCCAAGCTCCCTTTTTGCATTTTCCAATGTCCTCTTTGAAATTCCCTGCTCGTCCGCCATATCAAAAATCTCATTGCTCTGAACTGTATCAGAAGTCAAAGCCAGTTCCCTAAGCAATCGCTTCGCCTGTTCCATTTTATTTGCTTTTGGGGTAATGCCGCCTAAGACTTCATCAGCCGTAATCTCATAATCCCCAAGCCATTGAAAACCGTCCTCTGACAATGCAAATGCTTTCGGGTGTCCGAATGCTGCAAGATTATTTTTTATTTGCACTACTGCTCTAATATTGGGTTCTCCTTCAACCCTGCCAACCAATAATACGCTTCTTGCTACTGCAAGGAAATCAATCGAACCCATGCCCCGATACGCAGCCTTATTTCCTGCTGCTTTATTCATGTGACCGATAAGAACGATTGCACACTGATATTTCTCTGCTAATGCTCCCAATTTCTTTGTCATATCCCTTGCTTCATTTGCTCTGTTCATATCCATACCGCCGCCAAGATATGCCTGTATCGGATCTAAAATCAACATTCTTGCTTTCGTCTGTGCAATCGCCCTTTCCAATCGTTCATCAACCATAGATAGAGATTTTTCCTTTTCATCAATAACCAATATCCTCTCACAATCTGCCCCTGCCAGCTCCAATCTCGGCTTAACTGTATCTGCCAAACCATCTTCCGCACTCTGATAAATTACATTTATTGGCTCAGATAATTTCATCTCACTGTCTAGCCCCTCTCCCTTTGATAGTTTCGCCGCTATATTCAGCACAAGCGTTGTTTTTCCATCACCCGGATCGCCTTGAATGATTGTCAGCTTGCCATAAGGGATAAACGGATACCACAGCCAAGAAACTTCCTGCGACTGTATTTCCGACATTTTTATCATCTGTAACCCTGTTTTTGTTTCTTCCATCATACCCTCCATTGCTAAAAAATTATTGTCGTTAGAAGAAACCTCTGTTATACTTGTATTGTGATTACTGATAACAGAGGTTTTCCAGTTATCATAAGTCCTGACAGTTGCCGCTGTTAGGGCTTATTTTTTGTTGGTTCAACATATCCGCCACTTGCCTTTGTTGGTTAGGATACAAATGCCCATAAGTATTTAAAGTGATTCTAATATCCTTATGCCCTAACCGTTCTTTGATAATCAACGGTTGTATCCCCTGATTGATAAGATACGCTACACTGCTGTGACGAATATCATGGACACGTATCTTTTTCACTCCTGCCTTTTCCGCTTGCCGCTTCAATTTATGCTGTAATGCTTCTGCAACAATAGGGAAAATGCGCTCATCATCCGGCAATTCATATAACTTATCTACATATTCTTTTATTTCCTGTGTTAAGAACTCCGGCAATTCGATTACTCGCACAGATTGTTCCGTTTTAGGGGCAGTAATCACATCTCGCCTTTCCGTCCGATAATAGGTCTTTGTGATACTCATACGGTTGTTCTGAAAATCTACGTCCGATTTTGTTAAGGCAAGTAGTTCGCCTTCCCTAATTCCCGTCCAGAACAAAATTTCAAAAATCACGTAATAGCGGCTTTCAACCTCAATCGTACTGATAAACTTGTCGTATTCCTCTTTTGTCCAAAAGTCCAGCTTATCCGCATCTGGCTTTCCCATCTTTTTCACTCTCTTACATGGATTATTCGCCAAATTGTAAATACTGCTTGCATGAGTGAATAAGGCAGTAATCTGATTTTGCACCATGCGAAGATAGGTCTGCGCATACCCTTTTTCCCTCATTGCGTTCTGCCACTGGATAATATCTGACGGAGTAATCTCATTCATTTTCTTATTTTCAAAGTAAGGAAGAATATGCGCTTCTATCATGTACCTTTTATTCTTGATTGAACGCTCCTTCAACTCGCCCTCTTTATCACGAAAATAAATCTCAACAAATGCTCCCAAAGCCATATCCATATTGGCATTAGCGGATAATTTGAAATTATTTTCCCACTCCAACGCTTCTTTCTTTGTTTTAAACCCACGTTTCTGCTTTTTCTTCTTGTTGCCCTGCCAATCCTCATAGTAGAACAGGCTTAGCCAAGTATTCCTTTTTTCATCCTTATATGCTGGCATCTGTTTTCCCTCCTTATGCTGTCTGTACTGTTTCATAACCGTAGAACTTCTTTTCCCAAAATGCTCTGGGAACTTTCCCTGCCACAATAATAAAGCCAGATTTCTCCAACTCTCCATTAAGCAGACGAATGACCTTATAAGCATGTCCTTTAGAAATTCCCAACTCATTAGCCACATCTTCCGCATCCATCATGTAATTTGACTTCATATAACCCTCCTTACAATTTGAATTTTAATAGAAATATTTAATTTCTTGTATTTTTATCATAATATCTGTTTTTAAATATTTCAAGCAAAAATATTAAAATATGAATATTTTTATTTATTTTTGTTGAAATCGTGGTATAATAATTAAAAATCCAATGTGAGGTGAGAATATGCGAATAGCACATTATTTACATGTAGATAAACGTTTGAAGTCCTTTCGTATGGGAGCTGATATGTCTCAAAAAGAAATGGCTGCGAAGTTGGAACTGTCTGTTCCGACTTATTCTAATTACGAAAACGGTTATAGCGAACCGCCTATGGAAGTAATACAAAAATTCTGTTCTATTATTGGCATTAAAGAAGAATTATTTTTTGGATATACGATTAAACCCAACGAAGAATTGAGCATTAACACATATTCAGATATTTTAAAGGTAATCATGGAATTGATACGAGCTGGTATTCCTGTAGAATGTTCCACTTCCGTCAATACTGCTACTAGACGCTTAGTGGCATCTATTAACATAGAAAGTCCACAGATTGCATCTCTTATATCTCGTTGGAACGAATTGAACAAAGAATTGGAAACTGAAAAAATTGACAGTGACGAATACAATATATGGATAGACAGTTTGATGAATTCATTTAATATTCCGGTAGAGAACTATTGAAGCTGTGCATCTCTCTAATCAAGTATGGGAAAGAAATTAATTCATTGCTGAATCAATTCTCTTTCCCCTCAAAATAATAGATTTAATAACTATAATTATCAAAGCACAAACATTTATTTATTCGTTAATACCGAAATTTCCTTTATACTCTTATTTCGTATATTGTCATTCAGTATGCGTTCTAACGCCTTATTAATTTCTTTAGGAACATCAGCAACCCAAAGTAACGAATATCTAGTAAAATTAATCAATAAACCAATAAAAACCGCTAATGTTTCTTCACCACAATTAAGCATAACATATTTGTTAAAATCATTACTGGGAAACCCTTCAATATTACTATCTGTTGCCTGAAAAATAATAGTTCTTTTACTATATAAAACAATAGCATTAGGCAAAAGATTTGATGGTATATCTAAGTTTTCCAAATAATTCAAAACTGTTAACGCTTCTACACTATCATAAGCAAAAATTATACCAAAATATGGATTTCTATCTGTATTATCTGGTAACCCATTAATTTTAATAGAAACTAATGGTGTCACAGTCCACGAATGCGTTCCTTCACGCTTAAGACTCTTCATTGACTTAATATTATCAATAGCTTTCATTAACTCATCTTTATTCAAAAATGACTTGATTTCTATATTTCCATAAATGGATTCACAGGGAAATTGTATGTAATTATCTATATACGGAATTATGTACGAAAAAACGCTATCATACACCACCAAATCTAACTGTTTACTTGTATTTCCTTCACTATCAAATGCCTCCCCACCTGACAATCCATAACAAGCCGGCAAAAAAGGTCTGATAACTTTATTGACAATATTTTCTCTTACTGTACCTTTACTGCCATTATGTAATATATTTTTACTTTGTTCAAAATATCCTTCAAGAATCTTTCCCGATTTAATTAAAGCAGAATAGTAATTCATTTTACTTTTTCATCTCCTATTCCCAGTTTAAAACCTATAGCAAAAAATTTAGAACCAAATTAGAACCAAAGACGCTCTTTTACTAAATTCAAAGTTTCAAAAAGGGCTTTCCGATTTCTCGGAAAACCCCATAAAATCAAGCTTTTTAATGATTATTCAATAATCGTAGCCACACGACCAGACCCAACAGTCCTACCACCCTCACGAATAGCAAACGTAAGACCCTGCTCCATAGCGATCGGATGAATCAATTCAATCGTCATCTCTACATTATCGCCAGGCATACACATCTCTGTGCCATCTGGAAGATTGCAGACACCTGTAACGTCTGTTGTTCTGAAATAGAACTGCGGTCTGTAGTTGTTGAAGAACGGTGTATGACGTCCACCTTCATCTTTTGTCAATACATAAACCTGTGCTGTAAATTTCTTGTGGCAGGTAACGGTACCCGGTTTTGCAAGAACCTGTCCTCTCTGGATCTCTGTTCTCTGGATACCACGAAGCAGTGCACCGATGTTATCACCAGCCTGAGCCTCATCAAGAAGCTTGCGGAACATTTCGATACCTGTACATACTGTCTTCTTTGTCTCCTCGCTGATACCAACGATCTCAACTTCCTCATTGATATGAAGAACACCACGCTCAACTCTACCTGTAGCAACAGTACCACGACCTGTAATTGTGAAGATATCCTCGATCGGCATAAGGAATGGCTTGTCTGTCTCTCTCTGAGGATCAGGAATATGCTCATCAACCGTGTTCATCAGCTCAATGATCTTGTCGCCCCACTCACCGTTAGGATCTTCAAGAGCCTTCAATGCAGAACCCTTGATGATCGGGCAGTCTGTGAACTCATACTCCTCAAGCTGCTCTGTTACTTCCATCTCAACGAGCTCGATCAACTCAGGGTCGTCAACCATATCGCACTTGTTCAGGAATACAACGATCTTAGGTACGCCTACCTGACGAGACAGAAGGATATGCTCCTTTGTCTGAGCCATAACGCCGTCTGTTGCAGCAACAACAAGGATAGCGCCGTCCATCTGTGCAGCACCTGTGATCATGTTCTTTACATAGTCAGCATGACCCGGACAGTCAACGTGTGCGTAATGTCTCTTCTCTGTCTCATACTCAACATGAGCAGTATTGATTGTGATACCACGCTCTCTCTCTTCTGGAGCCTTGTCAATATTCTCAAAATCTGTAGCGACATTACCTGCAACTCTTGCAGCCAATACCTTTGTGATTGCAGCTGTCAAAGTTGTCTTACCATGATCAACGTGACCGATTGTACCAATGTTGCAATGGGGTTTGCTTCTTTCAAATTTAGCCTTTGCCATTTTAAAAGTCCTCCTTAAAAAAGTTATTATGAATTATATCAGTTTCATATTGAATAAAACGATAACCAACTGTTTTCATTATAGTAAAAAATGTTGGAATTATCAAGCATTATTTCACAATTATTTTGCTTTTGCTGCAAGTACTTTCTCCTGTACCTGCTTTGGAACCTGCTCATATTTCTCAAAGAACATAGAGTAGTTTCCGCGTCCCTGTGTCTTGGAACGCAAATCTGTAGAATAACCAAACATTTCTGCGAGTGGCACATAGCCTCTGACGATCTTGCCGCCGCCAAGGTCATCCATACCCTCGATTCGTCCACGACGTGAGTTGATATCACCAATGACATCACCCATATATTCCTCAGGCATAGTCACTTCCACTTTCATGATTGGCTCAAGAAGTACCGGCGCTGCCTTCTGCATTGCTTCCTTGAATGCAAGGGAGCCTGCAATATGGAATGCCATCTCAGAAGAGTCAACTTCATGGTAGGAACCGTCATATACATTCGCATAGACGCCAACTACAGGGAATCCGCCAAGGATACCTGCATGTGTTGCCTCCTCGATTCCTTCGCCGACTGCCGGGATATACTCCTTCGGAATCGCACCGCCGACAACGCTGGACTCAAACTTGAAGAGTTCTTCGCCGTTTGCATCCATCGGTGCAAATTTAACTTTACAGTGACCATACTGTCCGCGACCACCAGACTGCTTCGCATACTTCGAGTCAACCTCAACTTCCTTCGTGATTGCCTCTTTGTAAGCAACCTGAGGCGCACCAACATTTGCCTCAACCTTGAACTCGCGCAGAAGTCTGTCCACGATAATCTCAAGGTGAAGTTCACCCATACCTGCGATGATTGTTTGTCCTGTCTCCGCATTGGTGTGTGCACGGAATGTAGGATCTTCCTCCGCAAGTTTTGCAAGCGCCTCACCCATCTTGCCCTGTCCAGCCTTTGTCTTAGGCTCAATCGCAAGCTCGATAACCGGCTCAGGAAATTCCATAGACTCGAGGATGACCGGATGCTGGTCGTCACAGATGGTATCTCCAGTTGTTGTGAACTTAAATCCAACTGCTGCGGCAATATCACCAGAGTAAACCTTGTCTAACTCCTGTCTCTTGTTTGCGTGCATCTGCAAAATACGTCCCACGCGCTCCTTCTTGTCCTTCGTCGCATTCAGCACATAGGAACCAGAGTTCATTGTACCGGAATACACTCTGAAGAATGCGAGTTTTCCGACAAACGGATCTGCCATGATCTTAAATGCAAGCGCTGAGAACGGCTCATCATCTGATGAATGACGCTCAACTTCGTTGCCCTCCAAATCAGTACCCTTAATAGCCGCGATGTCCGTAGGTGCCGGCATAAAGTCAAGGATTGCATCAAGAAGCTTCTGTACGCCCTTGTTTCTGTAAGCAGAACCACAGCATACAGGAATTGCTGTACATTCACAGGTGCCTTTTCTCAGTGCTGCTTTGAGCTGCTCCACTGTAGGCTCCTCACCCTCAAGATACATCATTGTCAGATCATCGTCCAACTCACAGATCTTCTCAATCATCTCTGAGTGATAGAGTTCTGCGTCGTCTGCCATGTCTGCCGGAATCTCTGTAACAGTAATATCATCGCCCTTATCATCATTATAGATATAAGCCTTCATCTCCATCAGGTCAATGATTCCCTTGAAGTCATCTTCCTTACCGATTGGGATCTGAAGTACAATTGCATTTTTGCCTAATCTGGTTCTAATTTGGTCTACTGCACCATAAAAATTAGCGCCCAGGATATCCATCTTGTTGATGAATGCCATTCTAGGTACATTGTAGGTATCAGCCTGACGCCATACATTTTCTGACTGTGGCTCTACACCACCTTTTGCACAGAAAACACCGACAGCGCCGTCAAGTACACGAAGGGAACGCTCAACTTCTACAGTGAAGTCCACGTGGCCCGGTGTATCAATGATATTGATACGATGCTCAAGAGCCCCCTCCTGCGCCTGATGTGTCCAATGACATGTCGTAGCGGCTGATGTGATTGTGATACCTCTCTCCTGCTCCTGCTCCATCCAGTCCATTGTCGCAGTTCCTTCATGGGTATCACCGATCTTATAATTAACACCGGTATAGTATAAGATACGCTCTGTAAGAGTAGTCTTACCAGCATCAATATGCGCCATAATACCGATGTTTCTGGTTCTATCTAAAGGATATTCTCTTCCAGCCAAAGTTCTTCCTCCTTAAAAACTTAGAAACAATTAGAATCTGTAATGTGCGAAAGCCTTGTTTGCCTCTGCCATCTTGTGCATATCTTCTTTTCTCTTTACTGCTGCACCTGTGTTGTTTGAAGCATCCAGAATTTCATTCGCAAGTCTCTCCTCCATGGTTTTCTCGCCTCTCTTGCGTGCGAAAAATACCAGCCAGCGAAGTCCCAGTGTCTGACGGCGCTCAGGCTTTACCTCAAGCGGTACCTGATACGTAGCTCCACCGATACGTCTCGCTTTACACTCAAGCATTGGCATGATGTTATTCATCGCAGTCTCAAAGACATCCAATGCAGGCTTCTGTGCTTTATCTTCTACTCTGGTAAATGCTCCATATACGATCTTCTGGGCTACACCCTTCTTGCCATCTAACATAACGTTGTTGATCAGCTTTGTAACCACTTTATTTCCGTAAATAGGATCTGCTAATACGTCTCTTTTTTGAATATGTCCTTTACGCGGCACGATTCTTCCCTCCTTAATTACTGATAGCGCACAGCAAACTGTCCGCTATACGATTAAATCAACGGTACTCACATTTATAAAACCTTGTGTTCGTGCGGTTTTCTATTCTACCTTACTGATATATTGATTTAAAAAAGGTACGAAATAAGAATTCCAACACTAATTAGTTTTTTGAGTACATGGTAAATGAATCTATTTACCTGCTTTTGGTCTCTTAGCTCCATACTTGGAACGAGCCTGCTTTCTGTTAGCAACTCCCGCAGTATCGAGTGTACCTCTGATAATATGGTATCTGGTACCCGGTAAGTCCTTAACACGGCCGCCCCTGATCAGAACAACGCTATGCTCCTGTAAGTTATGTCCCTCTCCCGGGATATAGCTTGTCACTTCCATACCATTTGAAAGACGAACTCTGGCAATCTTTCTGAGTGCTGAGTTTGGCTTCTTTGGTGTTGCAGTCTTCACTGCTGTACACACGCCTCTCTTCTGCGGAGCAGATGTGTCTGTCGCTTTCTTCTTTAAAGAGTTGTATCCTCTCTGAAGTGCAGGCGCAGTAGACTTCTTCACTGTTTCTTGGCGTCCTTTTCTTACTAATTGGTTAAATGTTGGCATTCTTTTTCACCTCCTATTTTATTCAAAACTAAATGCCAAAGCAATTAGGCACGTTGTATGATAAATTTTCACACATACTAGATTAGTATACTTACCAAATTTGGGAATGTCAATCACTTTTTTTCAATTTTTTGAAAAATTTCGCATTTTTTCAGATACAAACAAAATTTCTAAAAAATACTGCTCAAAAAATGGCCTGCCAATTATGGCAGACCATTTCTAACGGTTATTCCATCGCACCGACTGGCTCTCCTACAGGAAGCATGGACTCCTCCACGAGTTCCTCCTCCTCGTCATAGCCAAAATCAATCTCGTCCTCATAATCAAGTGTAGCCTCTAACTCTGCATCGGTGTTGAGCTTTACATTTCTGTAGCGCCTCAAACCAGTACCCGCCGGAATCAGCTTACCGATGATAACGTTCTCTTTCAGACCGATCAGCGGGTCAACCTTCCCCTTGATCGCCGCCTCCGTAAGCACCTTTGTGGTCTCTTGGAAGGACGCCGCAGACAAGAAAGAGCTGGTGGCAAGCGCTGCCTTCGTGATGCCCAGAATGACATCTTTATACTCTGCCGGTTGTTTGCCCTCTGCGATTAGCTGTTCATTGATATCTTCAAGCTCGATGCCATCAACCAGCGTGCCCGGCAGAAATTCGGTATCGCCGCTCGTCTCGATGCGCTTCTTCTTGAGCATCTGGCGCACAATGACTTCGATATGCTTATCCGCGATATCAACACCCTGTAGACGGTAAACTCTCTGAACTTCCCGCAAGAGATAATTCTGAACCGCGTCAATCTTCTTGATTTCCAGCAGGTCATGCGGATTGATGCTTCCCTCTGTCAGCTCGTCGCCCGCCTCAAGTTCTGCGCCGTCCGCAATCTTGATGCGCGAGCCGTATGGAATCAGATACGTTTTCTCATTCACACCGTCAGAGACGATAATCTCACGCTTCTTTTTGGTATCCTTGATGGTCGCAGTCCCGCCAAACTCTGCGATGATCGCAAGACCCTTTGGCTTTCTCGCCTCGAAAAGCTCCTCGACACGCGGCAGACCCTGTGTGATATCATCGCCGGCAACGCCGCCGCTGTGGAAGGTTCTCATCGTGAGCTGTGTACCCGGCTCACCAATTGACTGCGCAGCGATAATGCCGACTGCCTCACCGATCTGAACCGCCTCGCCTGTCGCCATATTTGCACCATAACATTTTGCGCAGATACCGATATGTGACTTACAGCAGAGAATATTACGGATCTTAACCTTCTCGATCGGTTCACCCTGCTCGTTGACGCCCTTGCTCATAATTCTGGCTGCCCTGCTCGGTGTGATCATATGGTTCTTCTTCACCAGAACATTGCCATCGCGGTCTTTGATGTCCTCACAGGAATATCTGCCTGTGATTCTGTCTTTTAATCCCTCGATCGTCTCCTTGCCATCCATGAACGCAGCCACTTCCATGCCGGGAATGGTATCTTTGCCTTCGCAGCAGTCCACCTCGCGGATAATCAGCTCTTGGCACACATCGACCATTCGGCGTGTCAGATAGCCAGAGTCCGCTGTACGAAGCGCTGTATCGGACATACCTTTTCGTGCGCCGTGCGCAGACATAAAGTACTCCAATACGTCCAGTCCCTCTCGGAAGTTAGACTTGATTGGCAGCTCGATTGTCCGCCCTGTCGTATCCGCCATCAGTCCGCGCATACCTGCCAACTGTTTGATCTGCTGGTTGGAACCACGCGCACCGGAGTCGGCCATCATAAAGATGTTGTTGTACTTGTCAAGACCGCCGATCAGCTTGTCGGTCAGCGCGTCATCGGTCTCTTTCCATGTCTCCACAACTGCTTTGTAGCGCTCCTCATCAGTCATCAGGCCACGCCTGAAATTCATCGTAATGCGGTCAACTGTCTTTTGCGCCTCCTCGAGCATCTGCGGTTTGTCCGCAGGCACTGTCATATCGGAGATTGAAACTGTCATGGCAGCCCGCGTAGAATACTTATAGCCCATCGCTTTGATGCTGTCGAGCACCTCTGCGGTCTTTGTCGCGCCATGAATGTTGATAACCTTCTCCAAAATCTGCTTTAAGCCCTTCTTGCCCACATGGAAATCCACCTCTGGAAGCAGTTTGTTCTCCTCCTTGCTTCTGTCAACAAATTCCAAATCCTGTGGAAGAATTTCGTTGAAGATAAAACGCCCCAGCGTGGACTCTACCGTCCCAGTGAGCACCTCACCGTCCGGCATCGTCTTAGAGACACGCACCTTGATTCTTGAATGCAGCGTACATGCCTTGTTCTCATAAGCCAGTATCGCCTCATTGATATTCTTAAAATACTTGCCCTCACCGAGCGCCCCGGGTCTCTCCTGTGTCAGATAATAAATACCAAGCACCATATCCTGTGACGGAACGGCAACTGGTCCGCCGTCGGAGGGCTTTAACAGATTGTTCGGCGAGAGAAGCAGGAAACGGCACTCCGCCTGCGCCTCCACTGACAACGGGAGGTGCACCGCCATCTGGTCGCCGTCGAAATCCGCATTAAATGCAGTACATACCAACGGATGCAGCTTGATCGCCTTACCTTCTACCAAGATTGGCTCAAATGCCTGAATACCAAGTCTGTGCAGTGTCGGTGCTCGGTTGAGCATCACAGGATGCTCCTTGATCACTTCCTCCAGCACATCCCACACGGACTGATCGAGTTTCTCCACCAGCTTCTTTGCGTGTTTGATATTCTGAGAAATCTGCCTTGACACAAGCTCTTTCATCACAAAAGGCTTGAAAAGCTCAATCGCCATCTCCTTTGGCAGACCACACTGGTAAATCTTTAACTCTGGTCCTACGACGATAACCGAACGGCCGGAGTAATCCACACGTTTTCCAAGCAGGTTCTGGCGAAAACGCCCGCCTTTACCCTTTAACATGTCAGACAGGGATTTGAGCGCCCTGTTTCCGGGTCCCGTCACAGGACGGCCGCGCCTGCCGTTGTCAATCAGCGCATCCACTGCCTCCTGAAGCATTCTCTTCTCATTGCGCACAATGATATCCGGCGCTCCGAGCTCAAGCAGTCTTTTCAGACGGTTATTTCTATTGATAATTCTGCGGTACAGATCGTTCAAATCCGATGTTGCAAACCGTCCGCCGTCAAGCTGAACCATCGGTCTTAAATCTGGCGGGAGCACTGGAATCGCATCCATGATCATCCACTCCGGGCGGTTTCCCGATGCCCGAAACGACTCTACCACCTCAAGCCGCTTGACAATCTTGGCGCGCTTTTGCCCCTTTGTATTTTCATTCCTGAGTTCTGCGGAAAGCTCCTCGCAATCCCTCTCCAAGTCAATTGCCTCGAGAAGCTCCTTGATTGCCTCTGCACCCATTCCCACGCGGAATGCACTCTTTCCCCATTTTTCAACATTGTCCTGATACTCCTTCTCGGACAAGACCTGCTTGTAGTCAAGCGTCGTCTCTCTGGGGTCAAGCACGATATACGATGCAAAGTACAATACTTTTTCAAGCACGCGCGGCGTCAGGTCCAGAATCAGTCCCATACGGCTTGGAATCCCCTTAAAGTACCAGATATGCGAAACCGGCGCTGCAAGCTCAATGTGTCCCATGCGCTCCCGGCGCACGCTCGACTTTGTGACCTCCACGCCGCAGCGGTCACAGATCACACCTTTATAACGGATTTTCTTGTACTTGCCGCAATGACACTCCCAGTCCTTGCTGGGTCCGAAAATCTTTTCGCAGTACAGACCATCGCGCTCAGGCTTTAGCGTCCTATAATTGATCGTTTCCGGTTTTGTCACCTCGCCTTTTGACCATTCTCTGATTTTCTCAGGAGAAGCCAGACCAATTTTGATGGCATCAAAAGAGATTGACTGGCTCTGTTCATTTTTATTCTCAGACATTTTGGCACTCCTTCCAGATTTTAGAAATCATCATCAAAGCTATCATCATCGCCGTCATCGTAATCATCATCAGAAAAATCATCTTCCTCAAAATCATCCTCGGCATCTACTAAATCTCCACTCTCAGCATCAAATTCCTTCTGCTGGTAGCCCTCGAGACCTTCCCTGTTATCGTATTTATTGTCACCCTCCATCTCCACACGGAAATCTGTCTCTGTGTAATCAACAGATTCCTTGAGTTCCACTTCATTTTGATTTTCGTCATATACTTTCACGTCCAGACCAAGTGACTGAAGCTCTTTGAGCAATACCTTAAAGGACTCCGGAATACCCGGCTCCGGAATATTTTCGCCTTTGATGATCGCCTCATACGTCTTTACTCGTCCAACAACATCATCGGATTTGACTGTCAGAATCTCCTGCAAGGTATGCGACGCGCCATATGCCTCGAGCGCCCACACCTCCATCTCTCCAAAACGCTGTCCGCCAAACTGTGCCTTACCGCCGAGTGGCTGCTGCGTTACCATACCATACGGTCCGGTCGAGCGCGCGTGAATCTTATCATCTACCAGATGATGCAGCTTGAGATAATGCATGTGGCCGATTGTGACAGGACTGTCAAAATATTCGCCGGTTCTGCCGTCGCGGAGCCTTACCTTGCCATCTCTTGAAATGGGCACGCCTTTCCAGAGTTTTCTGTGCGCCCTGTTCTCATACAGATAATTCATCACTTCCGGCAGAAGCTCTGCCTTATGCTTTGCCTCGAACTCCTCCCATTCAAGATTGACATAATCGTTTGCCAAATCCAGTGTATCCATGATATCAGACTCGTTCGCACCGTCAAATACCGGTGTAGACACATTAAAGCCAAGCGCTTTTGCCGCCAGAGAAAGGTGAATCTCAAGCACCTGCCCGATATTCATACGGGACGGCACACCCAATGGATTTAAGACGATATCAAGCGGGCGTCCGTTCGGAAGATACGGCATATCCTCCACAGGAAGCACACGCGAAACAACACCCTTGTTTCCATGACGTCCAGCCATCTTGTCGCCGACAGAGATCTTTCTCTTCTGCGCGATATAGATACGCACTGTCTGATTGACGCCGGGCGCAAGCTCAGTATCTCCATTTGCTCTTGAGAATACCTTCGCATCGACGACCACGCCATACTCACCGTGCGGCACCTTCAATGAAGTATCCCGCACCTCTCTTGCCTTCTCACCAAAGATCGCCCTCAAAAGGCGCTCCTCGGCCGTCAGCTCTGTCTCGCCCTTAGGCGTCACTTTTCCGACAAGGATATCCCCTGCGCGAACCTCCGCGCCAATCCTGATAATACCTCTGTCGTCAAGATCTTTCAGCGCATCATCACCGACACCCGGTACATCTCTGGTGATTTCCTCCGGTCCGAGTTTGGTGTCGCGCGCATCTGTCTCATACTCTTCTATATGAATGGAGGTATAGACATCCTCCATAACAAGCCGCTCACTTAAAAGTACTGCGTCCTCGTAATTGTATCCTTCCCATGTCATGAAGCCAATGAGCGGATTCTTGCCAAGCCCAAGCTCTCCGCCGCTGGTGGACGCACCGTCGGCGATCACCTGTCCTGCCTCCACATGGTCTCCCTTAAATACGATCGGTTTCTGGTTGTAGCAGTTTGACTGGTTACTGCGCTCAAACTTATGCAGCTTGAACTCTGCCTTCTCGCCGTCATCATATGTGATGCGGATCATTTTTGACGACACATAGGTGATGGTGCCCGGCTTTTTAGCCACCACGCACACGCCGGAGTCCACCGCCGCTTTCACCTCGATACCTGTACCGACAACCGGCGCCTCTGTAAACAGCAATGGCACCGCCTGACGCTGCATGTTCGACCCCATCAGCGCACGGTTTGCATCATCGTTCTGCAAAAACGGAATCAGCGCTGTCGCAACGGAGAATACCATCTTAGGCGACACGTCCATATAGTCAAACATTGCCTTGGGATACTCCTGTGTCTCATCAAGATAGCGGCCTGACACCGAATTACGCACAAAATAACCGTTCTCGTCAAGCTGCTCGTTTGCCTGTGCGACGTGATAATTGTCCTCCTCATCAGCCGTCATGTAGACCACTTCGTTTGTGACGCGCGGATTCTTAGGGTCAGTCTTATCAATCTTACGGTACGGCGCCTCGATAAAACCGTACTCGTTAATTCTCGCATACGATGCAAGCGAGTTAATCAGACCGATATTCGGTCCCTCAGGCGTCTCGATCGGACACATTCTGCCGTAGTGTGAATAGTGAACATCTCGAACCTCGAATCCGGCACGGTCTCTGGAAAGACCACCCGGTCCCAGCGCGGAGAGACGTCTCTTGTGTGTCAGCTCGCCGAGCGGATTGTTCTGGTCCATGAACTGTGACAACTGTGAAGAACCAAAGAACTCCTTGATGGCAGCCTGTACAGGTTTGATATTGATCAACGCCTGCGGTGACACATCATCTGAGTCGTGTGTTGTCATTCGCTCACGCACAACGCGCTCCATTCTTGAAAGACCAATACGGTACTGGTTTTGTAACAGCTCTCCGACTGCCCTGATACGTCTGTTGCCCAGATGGTCGATATCATCACTGTTTCCAAGACCGTACTCAAGATGCATATTATAATTGATCGAAGCCAGTATATCTTCCTTTGTAATATGTTTTGGTATCAGCTCATGTACATTTCTGGTGATCGCGTCCGCCAGCTCCTCCGGGTTCTCCGCATACTCCTCCAGAATCTGACGGAGTACAGGAAAATACACCTGCTCTGTGATGCCGAGGCTCCTCGGTTCACAGTCCACAAAATTCGTGATATCCACCATCATATTTGAGAGTACCTTGACAAGCCGTTCCTCTGTCTGAATCCAGACAAACGGAACAGCCGCATTCTGGATGCTGTCTGCCATCTCTGCTGTAACCTTGTCGCCCTTCTGTCCCAGAATCTCCCCGCTAAATGGGTCCACCACATCTTCCGCGAGAATCTGGTTTCTGATTCTGTTTTTGAGCGCAAGTTTTTTATTAAATTTATATCTTCCGACCTTGGCAAGATCGTATCTTCTCGGATCAAAAAACATTGCTGTCACAAGGTTCTCCGCGCTGTCCAAGCTAAACGGCTCGCCGGGACGGATCTTGCTGTAGAGCTCCTTCAAGCCCTCCTGATAATTATCAGCTGTATCTTTGGTAAAGCTCGCAAGAATCTTTGGCTCATCGCCAAACAATTCAAGAATCTCCTCATTGGTACCCACACCCAGCGCACGAACCAGCACTGTGATAGGCACCTTTCTTGTTCTATCAACACGGACGTAGAAAACATCATTGGAATCAGTCTCGTACTCAAGCCATGCACCACGATTGGGAATCACTGTACAGGAGAACAGCCTCTTACCAATCTTGTCATGTGCAATGCCATAGTAAATACCCGGTGAACGTACCAACTGGCTGACGATAACACGCTCTGCGCCATTGATCACGAAAGTACCAGTCTCTGTCATCAGCGGGAAATTACCCATAAAAATCTCATGTTCGGTGATCTCTTCTTTTTCTTTATTGTGAAGACGAACCTTGATCTTTACAGGAGCCTCATACGTTAAGTCTCTCTCCTTGCATTCTTCGATTGTGTGCTTGATTTCGTCCTCTGCCAAAACGTAGTCTACAAATTCCAGACTTAGACGTCCGCTGTAGTCCGTAATTGGAGAGATATCCGCCAATGCTTCCCGAAATCCTTCCTCGAGAAACCATCTGTAGGAATCCTTTTGGACTTCGATCAGATTCGGCATTTCCAGAACCTCTTCTTGTCTCTGATAACTCATACGCATTGTCTTACCTGAGACTACTGGACGTATTCTGTTCTTTTCCATGACATTTCACCCCGTTCTTATTTAATACATCTATCCATATCATCATTGTAACAACTGACTATATTTATGGTTACAATTTTCCACAATAGTGCACCCTACATACTACCACAAGTCCAATTTGAAGTCAATGAAAAAATTCAAAAAATTGGCACTAAGATTTTGAATAAAAAACCAAAAGGCCGGGATTGTCTCCCGACCTGTTGAAACCAGCCAAAATTACTTTAATGTAACCTTTGCGCCTTCTGCTTCAAGTTTTGTCTTAATCTCCTCAGCCTCAGCCTTAGATGCTGCCTCTTTCAATACCTTCGGAGCGCTGTCAACAAGATCCTTAGCTTCCTTCAAGCCAAGGCCAGTTGCCTCACGAACAACCTTGATTACCTTAACCTTGTTCGGGCCAACCTCTGTCAGCTCTACATCGAACTCGTCCTTCTCCTCCTGCGGTGCGCCTGCGCCGTCGCCTGCTGCCATAACGACTGCTCCTGCTGCTGCGGATACGCCGAACTCTTCCTCACAAGCCTTTACCAAATCATTTAACTCTAATACTGTAAGCTCTTTGATCGCTTCAATAAATTCTGCTGTTGTTAACTTTGCCATGATTATTTCCCTCCATTAATTCTCATAATTTTTATAAATACTACTCAGCCGCTGGCGCCTCTGCCGCCTCAACTGCAGGTTCTGCTGCTGCTTCCTCTGTCTTAGGTGCAGGCTCACAAGCGTCTGGACCGCCCTTCTCTGCAATCTGATTAAGCACACGAGCGAAGTTTGTAATCGGAGACTTGATACTTCCAAGGAACTTGGAAAGAAGCTCTTCTCTTGAAGGAATGCTTGCAATCTGTGCCATTCCCTTTTCGTCGTACAAAATACCCTCTACCACGCCTGCTTTCAGCTCGATTGCCGGACAGGTTTTGCCAAACTTGCTCAGGATTCTGGCTGGCGCTGTCGCATCGTCCTTGCTGACTGCGATCGCATTGGTTCCTTTCAGGCTGTCTGTCAACCCTTCAAACTCCGTTCCCTTAAACGCACGCGTCATCAGTGTATTCTTGTATACTTTGTACGTAACGCCGGCCTCACGAAGCTGCTTACGAAGCTGTGTATCCTGCGCAACTGTGATTCCGCTGTACTTTACGATCACAACTGTGGCAGCATCCTTGATCGTAGCTGAAATCTCATCAACGATAGGCTGTTTTAATTCAATCTTTGCCATTTTCTTACCTCCTTATAGATTCTATGAACGCGTTTCCCGCGTCCTGCCGACAGGAGTATACGATATAATAATAAAAAACCTCTTAAAATATGCCAAAACACACTTCAAGAGGTAAAAGTCATATCATAAAAACTCTTCTCCTCGGTAGGCGGTACCCTTACGCAAAACCAGAATCTTCTGATTTCGCACCTACTGTCTTCGGCACGGTTTTATAACCTTTACTACCATAGCACAGTCCGCGCTGGCTGTCAACCTTTTTTCCAATAAATTTATATGATAAATTATTTCAGCGATTACCGCCCAAAAGTCACATAACCTTCCTTGTCAATCTCCACATTCGGCGACAGTCCGCGCATGTAGTCAAGCACGCTTTCCTTCTCTGCCCCCTCAAGATGTCTGGTTCGGCAGTCCTCCTGTATACACGGCACAAAGCGAAAATATTCCATTCCCTCCTTGTTGATGCCGACTTCGACAAGACAGGTATTTTGTGTCTTGGAGTTAAACCAGTAATTGCCTAAGCTGTACACGACAGGAACCCCTGAGACGACATCGAGTTTTTGCAGACAGTGCGGATGGTCTCCTATGATGAGGTCCACCCCTGCCTCCGCGTAGATTGGCGCCTGCTTATCCTGAAGCCAGTCGGTGCTCTCCTGACTCTCTGTTCCCCAGTGGATATACAGAATCACAAAATCACTGGACGCCTTCGCCTCCGCGATCACCTCAAGCAGCGCGGACGGGTCCATGCACCGGAGTACCCCGGGGCTGGTCATGGTCGCCTCCTTGGTGTCCGGCACCGCGTTGCGCTCAATCTGTGTCGCGCTTACAATACCTATTTTCATGCCGTTTGCAATGAAATACACGGGCTTTTTCGCCTCATTGAGATCTCTGCCCGCACCGACATACGGTATTCCGGCAGTCTCAAGCGTTGTGAAGGTGTCAAGCAGCGCCTCCTTGCCAAAATCATAAGCATGGTTGTTGGCAAGCGACACAATATCCACGCCCAACTGCGCATACATTTCTATATTGTCAGGATTTGCCCTGAATGTAAAAGTCTTTCCCTCTGTCGGCGTTCCTCTTTTCGAAAACGGAAATTCATTGTTGAGCATAAACACATCCGCGCCGCGCATTCGTTCCAGTAAATCCGCGGAAAAAGTATCGTTGATATCACTCCCTCTGCTGCGGTAGCGAAACATCATCGCATAGGCGTCATCCAGCAGAATGTCGCCTGCAAAGGCAAATGTAACGCGTTCGCTGTCTGCACAGTCTAGGAGATAGACGTTTTCCCCTTTCGCGGCCGCTTCCGCGAACAGTCGTTCATTCTCCGCAAGCATCTCATCTGCTGCCCCAGTGGTCTGTTCTTGTGAATCTGCTTCTGTATCCTGAACTGCCGCACTGCCCGCCTCCCCTGTATCTGTCTGTTCACCAGCGCTGTCCGTGTCCTGCGTCTGGCCCAGACTGTCAAAATTCATGACAAGCGGCGATTTTGCGGTCTTTGGCGCCCCCGCCTCAGAGTACGCCAGCATCGCTGCACTGCCTGCAAACAATACGATCAGGAGCGATACCACAAACACACGAAGCTGACTTTTCCTGCGTTTTCTTTTTCGTGTTTTTTTACCAGCCAAGCACTCACCTCACTATATGCCATCAAACTGCGAAAAGACCCCGTTTTTGTTCAAAACGAGGTCTTGAGATCTTCTATTTGAAATCTACTATCTTTGATTAGAACTTTGCAACACTAACCTTCACGCCGGGTCCCATTGTCGATGAAAGTGTGATACTCTTTAAGTACTGTCCTTTCAACGTAGATGGCTTTGCCTTCACAATCGCTTCTAAGAGCGTGTTCAGATTCTGTGTCAACTGCTCCTCGGAGAAAGAAACCTTTCCAATCGGGCAGTGAATGATGTTTGTCTTGTCAAGCCTGTACTCAATCTTACCAGCTTTGATATCATTGATTGCCTTTGTGACATCCATTGTGACAGTGCCAGCCTTAGGGTTTGGCATCAAGCCCTTAGGTCCGAGCACCTTACCCAGACGGCCTACAACACCCATCATGTCCGGTGTAGCAACCACAACATCAAAATCTAACCATCCATCATTTTGAATCTTAGGAATCAGCTCATCGCCGCCAACATAGTCAGCGCCTGCTGCCTCCGCCTCTGCGATCTTGTCACCCTTGGCAAAAACCAAAACCTTCACGGTCTTACCTGTTCCGTTTGGAAGGACTACCGCACCACGAATCTGCTGGTCAGCGTGGCGGCCGTCACAGCCTGTCCTGATATGCACTTCTACAGTCTCATCAAACTTCGCAGTAGCAGCCTTCTTTGCCAGTGCTACAGCATCCTCTAACTCATAAAATGTTGCGCGATCAATCATCTTCGCGGATTCATTATATTTCTTACCATGTTTCATTCTACTTTACCTCCGCTTAATCTTCTACTGTGATACCCATAGATCTTGCTGTACCTGCGATCATGCTCATAGCAGCCTCAAGGCTTGCCGCATTCAGATCCGGCATCTTTATCTCAGCAATCTCCTGAATCTTTGCCTTGGAAATCTTTGCAACTTTCGTCTTGTTCGGCGCTGCTGAAGCAGTTTTGAGGTTGCATGCCTTCTTCAATAAAACTGCTGCTGGCGGAGTCTTTGTGATGAAGCTGAAGCTTCTGTCTGCATAAACTGTGATGACAACAGGAATAATCATGCCTTCCTGATCTGCCGTCCGTGCATTAAACTGTTTTGTGAACTCTACAATGTTCACACCATGCTGTCCAAGAGCAGGTCCAACCGGTGGAGCCGGTGTTGCTTTTGCGGCAGGAATCTGTAATTTAATATATCCTTCTACTTTCTTTGCCATGTTAGGCACCTCCTAATTTATTCTCGGTTTGATCAAAATCTCATAAACCGTTTTGTGGTCGTCTGGGCGGATCACCCTCCCACGCAGACGCAAGTCTGATGATTATTTTATACCAACAAAACCACCTTGTCAACCTATTTAATCCCACATCTTTTTCACATCTGTGAAATTAATCTCGACAGGTGTCTCACGCCCAAACATCTCAACATTGATCGTGACGGTCTGTCTCGCTGCATCAATCTTCTGGACAGTCCCCACAGTGTCCTTCCACACGCCCGCGGTGACACTGATCACATCTCCCTCTGCAAACTCTACAGCGGTATCAACGCCGAAGTCAAGCGCTTTGAGCTCTGCCTCCGTGAGCGGCACAGGCTTACTTCCCGGTCCGACAAAACCGGTAACGCCCCTCGTGTTTCGAACCACATACCACGCGTCGTTGTTGTCCGCGTCCATGTGAAGCAGCACATATCCCGGGAACATCTTCTTCTGTGTCGTTTTCTCCACGCCGTTTTTGAGCTCCATGACATCCTGCAGCGGAACCCTCACTTCGAGGATCTCATTCTCAAGGTGTCTGTTTTCTATTGCCTTTTCGATATTTGCCTTTACCTTATTCTCATAACCTGAGTACGTATGAACGACATACCAGCCCATGCCAAGCCCGCTCTTATTGTCGCTGAGCGCCACTCTGCTGTGCGGCTCCTCCTCAACCGGCGGCGCAAACACAAAGGTCTCTTTGGACGGCTCTTCCTCTTCCGAGATCAGCTCCTCAGAATCAACTTCTTCAGAGTCCAGCTCTCTTAAATCCGACTCAAAATCCTGTGCCTCCAAGTTTTGAACCAGGCTGCCGGCATTGTGGTTTTCAGCTTCCGATTCAAGATTCTCAGATTCAAGATTTTCAGATTCCAGCCCTTGCGCTGCTGCAGGCTCTAACAGCGCCTCTTCCTCTGCACTTTGCTGTGGCTTTTCAGGCATCTTTGGCGACACAGGAAGCCACTCCTGCATATTGGGCGTAATGAGCTTCTTGGCTACCGCTCTGGGTGTTTTCTTTTCTTCCATCATGGTTATCCCCTTCTATGCTCCAATACTTGTTAAGAAGTTGACGCCGAACTGGATCAGGGTATCCAAAAAGGTAATGATAAGTCCTACAACAACCGAAACACAAAGAACTGCTACAGACTGCTTAACAGTTTCTTTCTGGTCAGGCCAGGCGATCTTCTTAAATTCTGTTTTTATACTTTTCCAGAAGTTATCTTTTTTCGCTTCTGTCTTAGCTGAATCTGCCATCATGTGCCTCCTATTTGATTCGATTGTTTATTTTGTTTCCTTGTGCAGTGTATGAGTCTTGCAGAATCTACAATACTTCTTGATCTCCATTCTGTCAGGATGGGTCTTTTTCTCCTTTGTAGTATTGTAGTTACGCTGCTTGCACTCTGTACATGCCAATGTAATTTTTGTACGCATAATTCCACCTCCGCTAACGTTCTAACTAATTCCTTTGCTCTAATCATGCAGACACACCGGTTTTCTCTCACCCCATGCGGTCGTACAGACTCAATGGCATAAAAAAAAGACCCAATGTACATCTTGCCTATCAAATATACCACAAGCAAAGAGCGCCGTCAAGCATAAATTCAGCCATCATCACGGTAGACGCATATCTCTGTTTTCAACAAAAACACCTTGATTTTTTTGTTGAAATAGTACAAAAACAAGCAGCTTGATTAAACTCTAAATATGTTTAAATTTTGAATTTAAGCAAAAATAATCTCAACTTTTTACTATAAACCTATCTGTTTACAATGTGTTCATAAAGCTTGCGTTTACCGTGCAGCCATCATCAAAGCCATTATAAGCGCGGACCGGCAAACGCTTCTCCTTCTTGGCGCCTGTGCATATGCTATATTAATGAAGCATTTCATGCGGCGGTATGGTTTATAAATCACCGTAAGTTGTCTTAATTTTCAGAAAAATTCAAACTATTTACCCTGTTTTCAGCATATTAAAGGGGTTTACGTAAAATTTTTTCAACTTTATGGGCTGAAGGGCTTGCATTTTCACGCAATTCATGATAACTTTAAGATAAAAAGAGATATACATAACATTTTGCCAAATAGTCACACAATTTATATGCCGTATTTCTTTTAAAATAAGGGATTTTTGTGAATTTTGCATGTTGGTTTCGACGTAAAATCAAGTTCACATAAGATTTAAATTGATTATCTGAGAGGGGAGGACATCAGTATGTCAGTTTCTTTAACTACACTACCAATTTATGATGAGTATCTAAATGCGTACCGCAGCAAAAATAATTCAAATTCAAGCGGCAAAAACAGCAAGCGCAGCCTGCGCCACGCCACGCATGACACCAGCGAACTCAAAAATCTATACAATGCAATCCAGTGGAAAAACCGCTTTGCACCGCTCTATATGACAGATCCATCGCCCAAATCCATCGCTTATGCGATTCATCTCAAGGAGAGCGCCAACGATCTGAAACAGACGATTGACTCGCTCAGCGGTGACGACAACGACCTGTTTTCGATGAAATCAGCCTACAGCGACAATGAAGCACTCGCAAGCGTAGAGTACGAGCCGGAGGACGCGGAAGGGTATGTTCCGCTGGATTTCACGCTCGAAGTCGAGAAGTTCGCTTCGCCGCAGGTCAACACCAGCAAGTACATGCGGGCAAACCAGCCTGTAAACCTCACGCCGGACAGTTATTCCTTTGACATTCTGACAAACAAGCTCCACTATGAGCTTCAGTTTAATGTCAACGAGGGTGACACCAACAAGGATTTGCAGAGCAAACTTTCCCGCCTGATCAACAACTCTGATATCGGCTTGTCGGCGCGCGTCGTCGAAGCACGCGGACTGTCGGCGCTGGAAGTTACCTCTGACGCCTACGGGCTTCCCGTACAAGGCGAACGGCACTTCACAATCACAGACGAAAATACCAGTTATCAGGACGGCATCGTCGATTATCTGGGTTTAAATAAACATATTAAAGAAGCCACCAACGCAGTCTACAGCATTAACGGAAGCGAGGAGTCCTCTTACTCTAACAATTTCAGCGTATTCGGCGCCTACCATGTGACCCTGCATCCCGAAAATGCCGATGCCAGCGCGCCCCCGTCTGACCAGATCACTGCCAATGCCGCCAAAAGCGCAGGGCAGAACACCAGCGTCACCATCGGACTATACCCCGACTCCGAGTCGCTCGCCAACAATATTGAGACCTTTGTCGAAGGCTATAACAGCTTTATGAATGGCGTGATCAATGACCAGACTGATGCGCCGCTCACAAAACTTTTATCCAAAGACCTGCACAAGTTTTTGGACCTGCACAGCTATAATCTTGAAAAATACGGGATTGTGGTCAATGAAGATGCCACACTCGAATATCAGAAGGGCGACGAGATCTCAGACGCCGCCGGCATCAAAGGCTTCGGCTCACAGATTCTGCGCAAATTAAACGCAATCTCTCTCGACCCGATGGAATATATCGACCGGAGAATCTGCGCATATTCCAATCCCAACGCAAGTTATCCGAACCCATACATGACGAGCATCTATACAGGAATGCTGTATAACGGTTATATGTAAACTGCCCACGTGCAGAAAAAAAGCAGGCATCAGCCTGCTTTTTCCTGCTGCGCCATCTCAAGCGCCGCCAGTATCACTTTATCCATATCATAATATTTGTATTGTCCAAGCCGTCCCCCGAACAGCACATTTTTCTGTTTTGCAGCAAGCGCCGCATACTTTTGATACAGCGCCGCATTTTTCTCGTCATTGACAGGATAATACGGCTCGTCGCCGCGCTTCCATTCTTTTGGGTACTCCCTCGTAATCACCGTGTCCGGCTGCTGCCCAAACTCAAAATGCTTATGTTCAATAATGCGCGTATAGGGAATCTCCCGCGCTGTGTAGTTGACAACCGCATTGCCTTGATAGTTTTCCTCACCCTCCAAAAGATCTGTCTGAAAATCAAGGGAACGATATTCCAGCGCGCCTTCACAATATGCAAAAAATTCATCAATCATGCCCGTATAAAGCACTTTCTCAAAGGTATCGCCGCCGTCTGCTGTGACATACGTGTCATTTTCATTTTTGCGGACAAAGGTCTCAAACGCAGTGTCAAGCCGCACCTCTATGCCCTCTAGCAGCTTTGCAGCGATGCCTGTATATCCCCCTTTGGGAATCCCTTGATAGGGGTCGTTAAAGTAATTGTTGTCATAAGTAAAACGAACCGGAAGCCGCTTGATGATAAACGCAGGCAGCTCCTTGCAGTCACGTCCCCACTGCTTCTCCGTATAGCCCTTCACAAGCTTCTCATAAATATCTCTGCCGACAAGGGAGAGCGCCTGCTCCTCAAGATTCTGCGGGTCTGTAATCTTTAAGTCTGCAATCTGCGACTGTATGCGCGCTGCTGCCTCCTTTGGCGTTTTGATGTTCCACATCTTTGCAAAGGTATTCATGTTGAATGGCAGATTGTAAAGCTCGTCCTTGTATACTGCGACCGGCGAGTTGATATAGTTGTTAAACTCCGCCAGCGCATTGACATAATCCCAGACTTTTTTGTCCGACGTATGGAAAATATGCGCCCCGTATTTGTGTACCTGAATGCCGCGGACATTCTCTGTATAAATGTTTCCGGCAATATGATGCCGCCTGTCAATCACAAGGCACTTCTTCCCTGCCTGCTTCATCTCATTTGCAAACACAGCGCCAAAAAGCCCTGCGCCCACCACCAAATAATCATATTTCATATGCTGTTCACTCCTCCTTAATCAGCTTTGGCTCGACGGGTTTCCAATCCCTTGCGAGCTGTTCATACTCTGTCGCCCTCTCCATCAGGCGCCTGTGCTCAATCTCGTACTCTCTCTGCGGAAGCGCCTTGACCTTGGGCGATTTTGCCAGCTTGCGGAAGCACAGCGCCAGCGCCATCAAGGCAGACGTGCCGCTGCTTGCCACGTCAATATCACTCTCGCAGTCGTATCCAGCCCGGTGAAACCACTCTGCCGCCTCCTGAAAATCCTCCTTCTTCATAAAAAAGTATCCCAGTTCCATGCACATTTCCGCCGACGGAATCGTAGCCTCCTCACTCAGCGATACCTTCAACATCTTGACCGGCGTATCTGCCAGACGGTAAATCTTTAACAGCACCGCGATAATCTGGCGGCACAGCAGTGTCTTTCCCTCCGCGCGCTTGCTGGACAGCGCCCCCTCGAAAAATCCCTCCGCGCGCCTGAGCTCTTCCTCCGTCCCCGCTTTGTACAGCTCTCTTAAATACATCCCCATCAGCCGGTCAGACAGAACGCCCTTGTCCGCAATGATGCGCTCAAACACGCCAAAATCCCTGCTGCTGTGGTTCCCCTGCGGACAGTGGTGAATCTCGATATCACTGTCAAAAATCACAGGATTGAGATTCACTGTCTCGTGGATTGGCTCAATCCATGTAAATGCCCGCAGCCGCTTGAACAGCTTCGGTCTTAAATCCCGCGCAAAATTTTCTGTCGGATGGTTAATCTGCTCGGTCACATAGATCATCTGCACGATCTCGACCTCTGGAAGCATCGCGCGCTTTAACGCCTTGAGCTTGTCCTGATTTTCCTGATCTACCACCTCGTCCGCATCCGCAGAGTAGATATAATCCCCCGTCGCCTTGGAAAAGGCAAAATTTCTCGCCGCCGCAAAATCATTGTGCCACTCAAAATCATACAGATAAGGCGTGTACTCTGCTGCAATTTTTTTGGTGTCATCTGTAGAGCCGGTATCCACAATAATAATCTCATCCATGATCTCCTTGAGCGAATCCAGACATGCCCTCAGCACTGCGGATTCATTTTTTACAATCATGCACAAACTAAATTTCATCGCACTCCTCCGTTCTTTTATGTGTTTTCATTTGATAGATTTGATATCATTGTAACGAACTTTACATAAAATCTCAACTGTTTCTTTATGAAAATGTATATTTTTTGAAAATAATGAGACATTTCTCGCTTTCTGGCTAAAGTTTTCAGAATACTCTGACGATATAACTTATGTAGTATCATTATGTAACTTTAATAAAAGTTTGCACCCGGGGAGTCGGGCTGTACAGGAATGAGGGAAACCATATGGATTTTAGACAACGTTATGAAAATTTATTACAGATCTTATGTGATGCCTATACGAAGATGTATCAATTATTAGAAGGTGTAGAACAATGCGACCATGAACTGAACCGCCTGTCCCTGATCAACCGCCCAAGTGTTGAGGAGGTCTGCGGAGTCACAGACTGCAAGGACCGGCTGATCGTGACGATTGATAAGATTTCTATCGCGATCGAGCCCATACACCAGCAGCTTGACGCCATCATGTCCATCTGTCAGGAGGTCAGCGTGCATCCGCAGTACCGCCGTATGCAGAATTTAGAATATGTGATCTACTATGCCATTCAAAAGATTATCAACAAAGAGGATATCAACAATCCAGACATTATCGACCGTCTAAATGCCTACAAAGCCTCTTTGGAACTGGATAAAGCCATCAGTGAAGTGCCAGCTTCCGAGAAACAGGTGTTTATGCTTGTACCGGAAACCAAAAAATAATGCGGGGAAGGGTTGCCTTCCCCTTTTTCAGTTACTCGCCGGACGGCGTACCCGTTACAATCTTATCATTTTCCTGTCTGCACTCCTCATAGCGCTGCTGGAAAAGCGCTGCCATCTCTGTGTTTCCCATCTCTGTGTAGATTCTGATAATATTTTCAAAACAATGCAGCTTGTTGACGCCCAATGTATCCGCGTCTGGCATCATAATCGTCTTAATATACAGCAGCAGTGCCCGCAGATGGTCGCCGCTGTCAAGCAGCACATTGGCGTGCGTAAACATATATTTTGCAGTCTTGCACTGGTCTGCATACCGCTCCATCAACGCCACAGCCTTCTGGAACTGCCCTGTTCTGACATAATCGACCCCCAGTGCCATAATCATCAGCCGCTCAAACTCACAGGTGACAGTATCTATCATGCCAAGCGCCCTCTCATACAGCGGTATTGCCTCTAAATAATTTCCCCGCATGGACTCAGCGTGTGCCGCCTGATACAGCATATAGGTATTATTGGGGTCTGTCTCGAGCGCCTGATACAGCATTGTCAGGTTCCGCTCGCTCTTTTTCTTCATTTCCTCTGGCGTCAGATTGTAGCCGTGGTGAATTACTTCCATTGGGAGAGTGATCTCCTCAAAGGCTTTTCCCCGCTGTTTCTCATCTTTTGCCTGAAGCTGCTCATGAATTGCACCCTCGAAAAAATAATAATTTTTGTTGTAAAACCGCCTGACCACGTCCACTGCGTAAGAGGTGACGCCCCTGCTCTGCACAAGGCTTTTCATCTGAATCTCGCCAAGCGCGCGCGGATACTGCTGCATAATCCTGCGCAGCGACGGCACATCAATGCTGTGCACATACTCGTCACAATCCAGCGCAAGAATCCAGTTATTTGACGCGTGTGACACACAAAAATTTCTGGCAGCGCTAAAATCACTGACCCACTCAAATTCAAACACCTTGTCCGTATATTGTTTTGCTATTTCGACGGTCTGGTCTGTGGAACCCGTATCCGTGACAACAATCTCAAATCCATACGGTTCGAGCCGTTTCAGGCATTCTCCGATATACTTTTCCTCATTCTTTGCAATGATACAGACTGATACTGGTATCTTTGACATGCTGTTTCCTCCTGTTTTTTTCTTTTCAAATTAATTTATCAATTTTTTCACCTTCAAATCAAAAAGACCGACTCAAAGTACTGCCGGTCTTTTTGTTTATAAAATTATGGTCAGAGTGAGCGTAATAAATTACTGTAAGAGTGAAAGTACACCCTGATTTGACTGGTTTGCCTGTGCAAGAATGGACTGGCCTGCCTGTAAAAGCACCTGGTTGTTCGAGAATTTCACCATCTCGTCAGCCATATCTGTATCGCGGATTGCAGACTCTGCAGCCGTTGTATTCTCAACTACGTTATCGAGGTTTGCAATCGTGTGCTCCAAACGGTTCTGAACCGCACCGAGGATTGAACGCTGGGTGGATACAATCTTCAATGCCTCTCCAACTACGTCAATCGACTCTCTCGCATTGTCACCTGTCTCATCTACGATACCGATCGAGCTGCTCTTTAACTTGTTCACGCCAAGTCCTGCTGCTGACATGGTATCAATTGTCGCTGAGATTCTGTTATTCAGGTCAGAATCTGCACCTGCATGAACAGAGAATGTCAGTGCCGCTGTCACCTTCTCGGTGAGGTTTGTGATATATTTTCCATAGTACAGTGAGCTGGTTGTATCGTTCTCAATAATCTTCTTGGTTGCGTCCTTGTCTGCATACAAGCCGCCTGTATAATCCCCGTTCTCATTAAAGTATTTGTAGAGTCCCATGCCAGTGATTGCCTCACCGTCTTTGTTATAGAGCTGGTTCTCTGATGTCGCACCGAGGAAATCGTTCTTTGTCAGCAGATCTACTGTCTTAGGCATACCCAGTGTATCCTCAAAGCCAGTCACTTCTGGATTGACATTGTACAGCAGCCTGTAGCGCTTATCCATCGTATAGGTAGAATCATCTGCCCCGTCAATATGCTTTACATAAGGCCCTAAATCCTCTGTTGCTTTGATATGAATGATATTCTTTGTCTCTGTATCGTATATATATGCATCCTTATCCGCATAAACTGTACCATTTGCCATTTTCTGCAATGCTACGCCGTTTAGATTTGTGTTCTTAAACATTGCATAGGAAGTACTCATTGCAACGCTTGTGACAGAAGAACTCGTTCCAACTTCACCGCTTGCAAGATATTTTGTGAAATCAGATCCCTTTGTCTTTACATCTGCTGTCATAGACTCCTTTGAACCTGCTGAACTAATGCTGGCGCTCACAACATATACGTTATCCACACCATTGTAGTTCACCATCACTCTGTCGCTCTTGGCATTTAAGACAGAGGAAGTTCCAAGCTGGTCAATCTTGTCGCCCTTCACATAGTTAAATGTATGTACCAGATTCTCCGGCAACTCCTCGTCGCCCTTTAAGAGATATGTCTCATTGAACTTTGTCGTCTCAGAAACTCTGTCAATCTCGGTTACAAGCTGGTCAATCTCATCCTGAATATATTTACGGTCTGTAACGGAATTGGTACCGTTTGCCGCCTGTACAGCCAGCTCGTTCATTCTCTGGAGCATATCCTGCACCTCTGCAAGTGCGCCTTCTGCTGTCTGCACACAGGAGATACCATCTTCTGCATTTCGTGAGCCCTGTGTCAGACCACGAATCTGCTTTCTCATCTTCTCTGATATAGCCAGTCCCGCTGCGTCGTCCGCAGCTCTGTTTACGCGATAGCCGCTTGAAAGTTTTTCTGTAGACCCTGATGAAGCTTTTGCGTTAATGTTTAACATTCTGTTCGCATTCATAGCTTTAAGATTGTGCTGTACTACCATATTTTCCTCCTCCTATAGCAGCCCGAGGACATCCCTTTCTCCAAGCAACTTTCCCATAAAATTATTTATTATATTCTCACTGAATCATTCCCCTTGAAATAGATCAAGCCATTTTTATTGTAAAGATTTTCTGTAACTCCGTTTACAGTATATATATCGGAATAATTTTCTGAAAATTTAGGGAATTGTACGTAATTTTCAGATTTTTTACTAAAATATGTATTTATTGTCCACATTTCAGCAAACAATTCCAACTATTTATTTTATCGGCTAACTGTTATGTAAATATTATATGTATCGGCAAATATTTTTCAATTTTATCTATGTAAACGGCAAAAAGTCAAACAAAAAAGCCGGTCAAAAGACCGACTTTCTTTCTTCTTATATGAATAAACATTAATCCAAAAGCTTTGTCACTGCATCAGAGGTCTGATTTGCCTGTGCAAGCACTGAATCATCAGACTGTGCCAGAATCCGGCGGTTCGCCTCGCGGATCATCTCCTCAGCCTTTGCCACATCTGCTGCCAGGCTTGATGCTGCATTGATGTTCTCAAGCGCTGCGTCTGGCACTTCACCTGTCTTAGACTTAATCTGAAGAGATGCTGCGTCAGATGACAATGCTGACAATTTCTTTCCAGTTGCAAGCCTGCTCTCTTTTGATGCTGCTGCGTTTGCCTTCGCTGTGTACGCTTCGTTTACTGCTACGTTTCCATACATAAGATTACTTCTGATATCCATACCTTTACCTCCTTGTGAAATACATTAATCCTTTATGTATTATTATGATGACATGTTATGTCATCTCCCTTAACAATTACATTGTACCTGAATTGTCTGACTATGTCAACTAATATTTTGAAATTTTATGTAAATTTATTTGATTTCAGACAATTCGACACAAAAAGGTTAAAGTATCGCTTAACTGTTGACGATGCGTTCCTTTTCTGCCACACACTGCAAAAACTGGTTGTGGAATAACTCTGCCATCTCCTTGTTGCCCATAGACTCATAAATGCTGATAATACAGCCATAGCACGTTATCAGATTTTCACCGATTGTCTCCACGTCCTGCATGGTCGTCACTTTGATGTACATGGCAAGCGCCTTGAGCACCTGATTATTCTTGCGCAGCAGCTCAGCGTATTCAAACTGAAACTTCGCCGTATTGTAGTATTTCACATACTTCTCAAGAAAATTCAGCGCATCATCAACCCGTCTCTTGGCGGTGTATGCCTTTGCCAAGGACATAATCATCTCCGGCACATACACATTGTCCAGATTGTCTACAAGCTCCATTCCCTTCTCATATGCCTCGATCGCTTTGTCAACGTCGCCAAGCACAAAGTTTGACTGTCCCATCTGGAAATAATAGTATCCGTTCGTCGGATTCTCCTCGATGCTTCCCTCCAAGAGTTTGATGTTTCTCTCCTGTTTTTTGCGCATGTCATCGCCGGTGAGCGCATAGCCATGATGAATTACCTCGATCGGAAGCAGAAACGCCTCCATCACATCATCCGACTTTGTTCTGTCCTTGAAGCGGAGCTGCTCATGAATCGGAAAGTCAAATTCAAAGTAATTTTTGTTGTACATCCTGGGCACATCGTCCGAGACGTAGCCCTTCGCACCGTTGTTTCCCTCTGGAATCAGATTCTTGAGACGCAGTACGCCTGTGTAGCGCGGATATTTCTGCATCAGGATTCTCAGAATCCGCACATCGATATTCGTGACATACTCGTCGCAGTCAATCGCCAGTATCCAGTTGTTTTTGGCAAATGAAGTGCAATAGTTCCTCGCGGCTGCAAAATCATTCACCCACTCAAAGTCAACCACCTTGTCCGCATACTTCTCTGCAATCTCCTTCGTGCGGTCTGTAGAGCCTGTATCCGTGACGATGACCTCCAAATCATATTTCTTTAAATGTTTCAGGCAGTTCTCAATATGCTTCTCCTCGTTTTTTGCTATAATGCAAACTGTAACTGGTATCTTTGACATCTTTGCTGTTCCTCCCCTATATCAATCCCTGTATCAATACAAAACAACGCGCAGACATATTAAAAATATGTCTGCGCGTCCTCCATGACGTTGTAACATCCTATTTTTTGCGGTCCATGAGCTGTGGGTCTACATTGTTCAATCTGCTGACAGCACTATAATACTTTGTGGCGACACTCGCAGAAACTTTGCGTTCCCGCATCTCCTTGCGTTTTGTATTCAGTGCTGCCTCCATAGAAGCCTTGTTGCGTTTCTCCTGCGCTTCAATCGAGACACCTTTATCGACTGCTTCCCGAACAAGCTCCTGCATGCGAAGGACTTGCTGACGGTATTTCTCCGGCTCCTTCTGTACCTCCTCCCGAACAAGCTCATACGTTGATGTAAATCCTTCATCAAGATGATTTAACTCCTCAATCAACGCTCCCTTCTCCTCCATAACAGCATCATATGCTTCCATGTTAAAAGGCCGTTTGGTCGAAGCTTCAAACTGACGTTTGTTTACCTCGCTTATTCTGTCCAGTACATCAAGTTTCTTTTCCAGACTCTCCGTCATAATCTGCAGATAGTTTTCTGTCATGTCCCAGTCCTCTTATATGCCGCCGCATTTCCCTGTCCGCCTGCAACTCTCGCCTGTGCGACTGGGTTTGATTTATCTCCGGCAACCTTCTTCATGACTTCTTTCCAATTATCCCTCATAGAGCGCAGATGCCTGAGCACCTCCTCCATAATTTCAGGATCTTTATTAATATTTGCTTCATGGCATCGTCTCAACAGATACACATACACATTCTCAAAATCCTTTGATACGGCGTACTTCCTGTCGAGCGTGTCCCTGAAATTCTGGATAATCTTCTCCACCTTGACAATGTTCTCATGTGCTTTGGCAGGATCGTTATTCTCCATACCCAGAATTGCAATGTTTCCGAACTTGATTGCCCCATCATAAAGCATCAGGGTCAGCTCTGCCGGCGATGCAGTCATAATCTTGGCACTTTGATACTGTGCGTATCCATTTTGTTTGAGCATGCGATTCCTTCTTTCTTTGCTGCGGGCACTCTTACCCATAAGAGTGCCCATGTTAATATTGTATAATTAATAATTAGTTCTGATATTGTTACTGTCCCAGCATACTTGCAAGGGAGTTCTGGCTGGACTGCAATTTTGACAATGCAACCTCCATTGCAGAAAACTTCTTATACCATTTGTCCTCAAACGCATTCAGCTTTTTCTCCTCTTCCTTGATCTTCTGGGTATAGGCATCATATTCTATCTTCATGCGCTTGTCATCATATACTTTGTAGATACTTCTGTAATCTGTACTTCCCATCGTTTCATGGAGTGAATCGTACATATCTTTACTCATTGCCGCGAAAAGTTCGATTACCTTTTCAGGATCTTTGGAGATTGCCGCCTTCAGCTCGTTATCCTTGTCCGCGTACTTCTCATCATCGCTGTCGCCATAGATGTGAAGTGCATTTCTCTCCGCCTTCTCCGTGTCGAAATAGCTGCCTGTTCCGACGCCGAAATTGACAAGGAATAATGTCTCGCCGCCAATATCATAGCCTTTGTTGATCGCGCCTTTCATACATTCCATAACGTTGTTGAGATCTTTGTCCCGCCGAAGCAGGGAGTCCTTGATGGTACCTTCCCATTTCTCCACCTCATCATCTGACATGGCTTCCTTCTCTTCATCGCTCAGCATAGTGTACTTTCTTGCCGAGTTCGCATTATAGAGCTTCGTCATCTCGTTCATAATGTCGTTGTACTCTGTGATAAAGTCCTTGATCATATTGTAGATGCCGTCATAGTCCGTATCTGTCGTGATCGTGATCGGCTCATCTGTCACTGCCTGAGTCGTAATGCTGAGTCCGTTCACATTAAATGTATTTGTATCGGAGGTAAACGTTGCGCCGTTGAGTACGATCTGTGCATCCTCCGCATAAACTCTTGTACTGGTTGAGCCATTTGCATACTTCGCATCCGGGTCAAGACCAAGCGACTGCAGTGCGCCGCCAGATGCGGTAAGCTTAAACTCCTTCGCCTCTCCTGTACCTGTTGAATTGATAAAGAAGCGCTGGTTTGTGGCATCAAACGATGCGCCCACACCACTGTCTTTCAATTTGCTTACAAATTCGCTGATCTTCATATCCGCTGTCAGCTCAATCTGTGTTGTCTTTGCATTCAGTCCTGTGCCCACTGTGATGCTGATTGTCTGTCCTGCAAGTGACGGGTCAATCTCGCCAAGCATTGATTCCATTGTAAAATCATTGGAGATCAGAACCGGATTCAGTTTGGAAACCATGTCTCCTGTGATGGAGGCGCCGCCGCCATCCTGCTCAACCTTCTCAAACTTCTCCAAGCCCAGTCCCTGCAAGAGTGTATTGCCGCTGGTGCCATTCTGCACAGATTCCAGCGTGTACTTTCCAGAGGACGCGTCTGAGTTCACTGAAATCTTGCCATCTTCAATGCTCATGCTCAGTCCTGTATTGTTGTTTCGGTTTTCCTCGTTGAATTTATCCATCAACTGCTCAACAGTCATGGATTTATCGTATTTCACGACAAGGTCTGTCTGCCCGGGTCTCTTAATGTGCAGTTCTCCGTCACCTATTTTGAGATCCTCTAGTGTGACAGTAGTCTCATCTTGATAATTCTCAGATGCATTGAGCAGTTGGGAAACCAGATTACCTGTCACTTTTCCAGTCTGCTTGTCGCCGCTGAGATCTCCCAAGCCCAGTCCTGCCAGAACTGTAACACCACCAAAGCCTTCATTTTCACTTGTCATTGTAAAGTCTGTGCCGCTTGGTGCTTCCACAGAAATCTTGCCGTGTTCAAGGCTCATCGTGAGACCTGTCTGTTTATTGAACTCTGTCATAAAGCTGTTGACAGTCTTTGACTTATCAATCACAATCGTGTGCGTTGTGTTGCCTACTTTAACGGTCAGTTTGCCGCCCTTGATGTTGAGATCCTCCAAGGTGGTTGTCAAATCCACTTGGCTGTTATCACCCGGGAAGCGAATCTTATCACCTGTAAAGGTGCCGCTGACATTGTCGCTCGGTGTACAGTTTGACAGTCCTAACGCACCTACAACAGTCGGCGCTGTAGACCCGCTTGTAGACAAACCAAATTTCTTACCAGCAGGGCCTTCTACTGTTACCTTCCCGCTGGCAAAGGACATTTTTACGCCCTGTGAACCATAGAAGTTATTAAACTTATCAATGAAACTGTCAATAGTGTCGTTGGCGTCAACTGTCATTCCACTTGGAAGTTTCGTTCCATCAATCGTCAGATTTAATGTCGAACCTGCCTTTACGCCTAACTCAGACAGCGTCGTATCCTTTGTAACCTTTGATGATTTCTTGGAAACCACAGCTCCTGTCAAATATCCTGACTTGGCAATCTTCTTGACCTCGAGCGACTGCACACCATTGACAGCCCCGTCTCCCGCTACGATCGTAGCCTTGGTGGGGTCTGAAATCGTGGACTTTTTCTTGGAATAACTGCCCGTCAGTCGCATATTGGACAATGTGCCTGTATAGAGCTTATAAATCCTCTTGTTTAAATCCTGCCATAAAGTCTGCTTCCACTCAAGTTTCTTTTGGTCGTTTTTCAGGTTTGTAACCTTTGTTGCCTTTGCACTCACTAACTGCTGTATAATCGACTCTGTATCCATGCCGGAATACATGCCTGTCATTCTCAATAAATCTGACATTGTGGTCCCTCCCATTAATTTTTGCTGGTATTGCTGTATTTATAGTTTCGCATCGACCATAACGCCCGCAAGCTCCATTCTCTTTGCCAGCAGATCAAGGGTTCTTTCGGGTGGGATTTCCTTGATTACTTTCTGTGTGTCCTTATCCACAAGTTTGATGGTTATGCGGTTCGTTTTCTCATGGATTCCAAATTTCGCTGCGGAATGCGGCCACCCTGAGGTAACTTGTTCCATAACTTTCTTCAGTCTATCCATATCGACATTTTTCTGTTCGTCAACCAGACGCTCATCCGCCATAATTGACAATGTTACCGATTCATCTGCTTCCTTTGCAATCGAAACATTTACGCCTCCATCCGTGGATTCTGCTTTGCTTGTCTCAGCAGTCTTAGGCGTCTCCACCCGCTGATTTGCTGCCTGATTGACTGGCTGAGTATATGTATTTGTTAAAGCCTCTATATACATGCTAATCACCTCCATGTCATGCATGTGCATAATCTCATGCAGCCTTCCGCATACGCAACTTCTTAGACTACAATCAATCTTTTCAATTATTATATCGTCACTTCAATTTGAAAAATTAATGGGTATGATTATATTTTATATGAAATTGCCGTAAAATACAACCATCTTTTCTACCAAACTTCGCTCAACCTTCTCTTTTGAGGACAATGATTAATTTTTTATGAAGAACGCCGCTGCTGCCTTGACAACCAAATATGCCTGTGCTAAAGTTTGCATAAAAATTTTATGAATTTATAAAAAAGAAGGGATTTCTATGAAAACAGTTGGAAAGTTTTTGTTGTACATACCCTGCCTGATGCTCATTGCCTTTTATCTCTATGTGCTTATTTTAGGATTTTACCCGCAAGTATCAGACGAGTACCGCGCCTATTATATTGACCATACGATTTCGGCATGGCCGCAGTAACGGCCTGCATATGATTAGACGAGAGAATGGGGGCGCCTGTATGAAAAAGACGGTTCAGACTGCATTTTATGTGCTTTTATTATTTATTCTGTCACGGCTGCTGCTGACATTTGCAGCTTGTGTCTACAATTATATCACACAGGGGTATGTCAAGACGTGGGATTTGCTCTATCAATTTGATGCGCTCTGGTATGTGGATATCGCAGAACACGGCTACCAGTCGGTGCCAAACAGTGTCACAGGGTATGCCAACTACGCGTTTTATCCTTTTTATCCGATGGTGCTGCGGTTTGTGAAAGCCTTTCTGCCAGACAGATTTACGACAAATCAGATTGGCATTCTGGTGTCAAATCTGTGCACACTCATTGCCGGGTACACCGCTGTCGCGGCAGTGCGCATCAAATACCCCAAGGACGAAGGATACTTGATCGCATTTTTGATCTTTTTTGCCCCGCACACAATTTATTTTTCCATGACCTATACCGAAGCGATGTTTTTGATGTTTACGGCATTTTTCTTTTATTTTTGCTGCCAGAAGCGTTTTCTGCCGGCTGCCGTGGCTGCGTTTTTTGCCGCCTTCACAAGAATTGCCGGCGTCTTTCTCGTTTTTTCGCTTCTATTATATATGTATGAAGCAGACTATGGCTGGCATTTTAGCCTGTCCAAGCTGGCAGGCTTTGTCAAGGGCATTTTTACCAGCCCGCTCAGGCTGCTCGAACTGCTCCTCTGTCCTCTCGGCATATTCGGCTACTTTTATTATCTGTACCGGCTTGTAGGCGACGTGTGGGCGAGCGCCCATATCCAAGTCGCTTGGCATAACTCCTATCATGGCGTGCTGCGCACTTTATTTTACAATCTGCTGGATTCCGGGAGCGGCACTTCCTCGCAGTACTGGGCGCTCTATGCGGTATTTGGCATTCTGCTCTTTGCTTACCTGTGTTACAAAAAAGAATTTGCGGCAGCAATCTTTGGCATTCTTGCAGTAGGAATTTCACTGCGGACAGATGCCATCGCGACCGCACGGTATATTATGGGAAATTTTGCGGTCTATCTCGCGCTGTATATGCTCCTTCGGAACAGGCCGCTGGCAAAAAATGTGGTTATGAACACCTGCATTCTTGTGACAGGTCTCATGTACTATATGTGGTTTGCCGGTGAATGCTACTTTATTTTTTAAGATGCAAAAACAAACGTTCTGCGCATAAAAATATTAAAAAGACAATAAAAAGGCAATACGCCAGATAATTTACCGGCGGGAGCGGCACACTGTAGCAAAAAGACGCCCGCAGGACAGCATTTTCAAGGCGCTGCCCTGCATAGGTTAAACCGCCGCCGCTCTCCTCCTCGTTTGCAGCAATCTCATTTGGAAAAAACGAAATTGCCGGACCGTCGTCAAGCGTGTCCACCGCTTCAATCGAAAGCTTGTAGGTGTTTCCTGCAGCCAGACGGACCTCCTTTACGACTGGGGTCATTCCGTATTCCGGCAGCGCTGCCAGCGGAAGCTGGTTCTCGTACAGCACCTCTGCGCTGCTGTCCGTTATTCTGATATCAAGATATCCTTCTTCTCTGCTGCACGACAGGGCATTGATATACACTTCAATCCTTTCAAGCTGTTCATACCGGGGAACAAACTGCTGCGACAAGATGAATCCATGCGCAACGCTGGGCACAGGCTGCTCATATGAAACCTTGTTTTCAGACACGATACTCGTCCGTATCCTCTGCGGTGCCAGATACAGAAATATCAAGATGGCGGCTGCGCTAAGCACTGCCGCGGAACAATAGATTTTTTTCACAGGATACCTTCTTTCTTCATTTATTTTCTGTAAATCCTATATAATATGAAATCATTCTGTTCAATGCCAAGCGTCGCAATGTATTCTTTGGCAAGCCCATGTTCTTGCAGCACATCATCTGGAAGCCATGGACTCACACAGCTATCGAAATACCAAATCTGGTGATACGCCGCCTCAAAATCCATATCGTCCAAAAAGCACAGTTTTTCTGAATCAAAATAACATTCATAGATGAACCCATATTCTTGATGATTATATAAAATAAGATCATCTTCCTCCATAGCCGCCTCCAGATAGCGGAGAAGCTCACTGGTGTGCGTGCTGTCGTATTCCAAAAGAAAATTTGTATAATACGCGTTGGCAGCCATCACAGCCAAAAACGCACTTAACAGCATAAAAGAAGCCCGTCTTTGCAGTGCCCCGCCAAAGCTGACGGCAAGAAACAAGGCAATCAGTCCCATACAGGGGAGCAGATAGCGCGCAATAAAAAACGGTGTGATCAGAACCGATACCAGTATGCCCGTCAAGACAGTCAGAAGCGGCACAATCGCAAGCAGCGCCACGAAGCGTTCCTCCCTGCGGGTATCCTTGAAAAAGAAAACCGCCAGAATCAGAAGAATGCCAAACATCACTGCCGTGTAGGGCAGCCTCGAACCGAATAAATCACTGAAATACCCGAATATTGTTTTCATGGTCACTGGCTCTATCCAGTAATTCCCAACGCGGCTTCCCGTCTGGCGCAGCAAAACCGGCAGCCATGGAAGAAAGCCAGCGCTGACAACCGCCCCTGACAGCAGCCAGCGGACAGGAACTGTTTTTTTCTGGAAAATGAGCGCAATTCCCAGCAGTATATAGAGGAACACCGCGCTAATCATTGCAAAATTGTGCGTATAGCAGGCGCACAGCGCAGCCAGCGTCAAAATACAGTACTGCCGAAACGTCCCCTGCGTATAGACGCCATAGGTGGACAGCCCTGCAAGCGTTATGAAAAAAATGCACCAACTGTACATTCTGATCTGGACACTGTATTCCATCACACAGGGAATGGCATTTAGGAAAATGAGAAACAGAACGGCGCGTGCCGCGCCAAACCACGGTCTAATATGGGTCATAGACAGCAGCATCGTAAGCAGCATCGGGAGGATACTTACCAATTTATATACTTGAAAAGAAGAACCGAACAAAGAGATAAAAATTTTTACAATCAAATAATACAGGGGCGGATGTACGTCGATTGCCGTTTGGCGTATGATCTCCAGCAGACCATTCTGGCGGGTGAGTTCAATCGTGAACGCTTCGTCCGTCCAGATATTTTGATTCAAGATCAGGGAGCAGTACAGCATTGTAAAGCTTCCTATTATAAATGCCAGTATTATTGTTGATTTTGTTTTACTTATGATTGTCATTGACAAATGCACTCCTTTTTTGCAATAAAAGTAGTATACCACATTTGTCAAATCATATCAACGCTAAAAGGGACTCCCGATACATCGGGAATCCCTCTATCATGGTAGATTGAACTGTCACTCCTTCGGAATCTGTGACTACTGCAATAAGCTAAGTACACCCTGATTTGCCTGATTAGACTGTGCCAGCATTGACTGGCCTGCCTGTGCAAGAATGTTTGAATTTGAAAACTTAACCATCTCTGTAGCCATATCCGTATCACGAATTGTGCTCTCTGCTGCTGTCGTATTCTCTACAACGTTATCCAAGTTGTTAATGGTATGCTCTAATCTGTTCTGGACTGCACCGAGAAGTGATCTCTGTGCAGAAACATGTGCTACTGCATCTGCAATTGCATCAATTGCATATGTCGCTGCTGATCCTGAATCGTCCTTTACATTTAGACCATAGATGCCTAATCCCTTGGTATCCAGCGCATCAATAGATACACCAATCTTGTTTGTCATATCTGCATCAGCACCTACATGAAGGCTGAAATTTAACTCTTCTCTGACTTCTGAAAGACCCTTTACTGCAATCGTAAATACCGCTTTTGTCACGGTTGTCACCTGCGAAGCACCAGCCGCGCCGCCCGTCGTGTTCACTTTCGTTGATGCAACGGTTGCAGTCGCTTTCATCTGTACTGACAAAACGCTTGCGCTGCTCTTGTTTGCACCTACACTATTTGCGAGCTCCAGCTCACGCTGAATCATCTGATATGCTCTAAAAGATGTGACAATCGCTGCATCGGTATCAGCGATACCATTGCCATCTTCGTCTTTCATGACATTATATGTTGTTCCATTATACAGAATCTTGCTCTGAACGGAGATTCTTCCCTGAATATGTGAAATACTCAGAAGATTCTTATCCTCGTTCTCGATGCCATCTGTCACTGTATACTGTACACCGTCAATTGTGATCAACTCGCCTGCTTTTGCGCCTGCGATTGCAATTGAAGCTGCTGAAACGCCTGCTTCTGCCGGTATACCAATCGAATACACCTTGCCTGCAATTGTGATCTTGTCGCCAAACTTTAACTCATCCATCATAAATGTTGCAGATGTTGCACCATTCATGAGTGTTCCCTTGAGACCGGCGTCTTTTGCAGATAAATATACATCAATTTTCTCTGCCTGACCCTTTAACAAGTAAAGTTCGTTGAACTTGGTTGTCTCTGCTACTCTATCAATTTCAGTTAAAAGCTGGTCAACCTCATCCTGTATTGTCTGACGGTCTGAAACGGAATTTGTTCCGTTTGCTGCCTTAACTGCAAGCTCGTTCATTCTCTGTAACATATCATGTACTTCTGTCAAAGCACCTTCTGCTGTCTGAACTGCACTGATGCCATCCTCAGCATTTACAGAAGCCTGTGTCAGACCTCTGATCTGCTTTCTCATCTTCTCTGAAATAGAGAGTCCTGCTGCGTCGTCTGCTGCACGGTTAACTTTATATCCTGAAGAAAGCTTCTCTGAAGACTTTGATAATCCACTATTTGTGATTCCTAACATTCTGTTTGCGTTCATTGCTCTAAGATTGTGCTGTACTACCATAAAATTACCTCCTTGTAATTGTTGCGCGGCGACTCCTCACCTTGCAACGGTCATAGGCGACTCCTTTCGCCCACCAAATGTTACATCTAATATTAACCTTATTTAATTTTATATTCCCCGGAAATTTCTTTAGATTCCATATCGGCATCAACCTGAAAGTCTTTACCGGTTTTCATGTGTAAATGAGTTGTCATTCATTTCTCTCATTTACACTATATATATCGGTGAATCTTTTAAATACTTTATAGTTGTCAGAAAACTTTTTGAGTTTTTTCTTTATTTTGATAAATTCATACAATTTAGCTGCATTATTATTTTTTTACACACAAAAAAGAAAACTGCCGCGCAGCACACACGGCAGTTTTCTGTCTATGTGAAATGGTAAGTACCAATTTCAAGCATATGTCACAAATTAAATCTTTAAACGTTTTGTTATGTATAAAATTAACCTAAGAGACTAAGTACACCCTGATTCGCCTGATTTGACTGAGCCAGCATTGACTGACCTGCCTGTGCAAGTACGTTGTTATTAGAGTACTTCACCATCTCTGTAGCCATATCTGTATCACGAATCTGGCTCTCTGCTGCTGTTGTGTTCTCTACAACGTTATCCAAGTTGTTGATTGTGTGGTCTAATCTGTTCTGTACTGCACCGAGTAATGAACGCTGAGCAGAAATCTTTGCTACTGCGTCTGCGATTGCGTCGATTGCGTATGTAGCTGCTGCACCATTCGGATCCTTTACGTTCAAGCCCTGAATGCCAAGTCCCTTGGTATCAAGAGAGTCAATCTTCACTGCGATCTTGTTGGTCATATCAGCATCTGCACCTACATGGAGGCTGAAATCGATCGCTTCGCGAATCTGTACGCTCGCCTTGTCAATCGCAAATACCTGCTTGCCTGCAAAATTACCTGTACCTGCTACACCTGCTGATACAGATGCCTGTGTAGAACCATCTGCACCGATGCTGCTTGCCAGTCCGAGTTCTTTCTGAACCAGAGCATAAGCGCCTGTTGTTGTCGTAACATTCTTGTCATTTGTAATGCCTGAGCCATAGTAGGTCTTGCCGTTTGCAACCATTACGCTGATCTGGCTTGTAGTGTTGATCTTAGCTGCCAAATCTGCCTTGGTAAGTTCAAACTTATCAGCATTTGATACAGAAGAACATGTATACATGATACCATCAATTGTTACCTGCTGACCAACCTTAACGGAATTTGTGATAATGCTCTGCTGCTGAGCTGCTGTACCACTGATATGATACTCTCTGCCTGCAATCTTGATTGTATCACCAAATTTTAACTGAGTCATTGAGAATGTAGCGTTTGTAGCGCCCTGTGTCAAAGTTCCTGCGATACCTGCATCATGTGCGTTGAGATATTTTGCTACCTTATCTTCATCACCCTTTAACAGATATGTCTCATTGAACTTGGTTGTCTCTGCTACACGGTCGATTTCTGTGAGGAGCTGATCAACCTCGTCCTGAATTGTCTGACGGTCTGATGTAGAGTTTGTGCCGTTTGCAGCCTTTACTGCCAGCTCGTTCATTCTCTGTAACATGTCATGAACTTCTGTCAATGCACCTTCTGCTGTCTGCACTGCACTGATACCATCTTCAGCATTCAGAGATGCCTGTGTAAGTCCTCTGATCTGCTTTCTCATTTTCTCGGAAATTGAGAGACCTGCTGCATCATCGGCTGCTCTGTTTACTTTGTAGCCTGATGATAACTTCTCTGTTGACTTGTTGAGTGTTCCCTGTGTGATGCTCAACATTCTGTTTGAATTCATTGCTCTAAGATTGTGCTGTACTACCATAATAAATACCTCCTTGTGTTTACACGGTATGAGATTTGCCAAAGCAACTGGCAAATCTTACCTCGGACAAATCCTTTTGCCCGGGCGATTCGTATCGCCGATTGTTACTTTGTTACCTTTCGCAGTTCCTTGTTTTAATTTTTCCATTTCCATTTCACCAAAGGAAGCTGCATTGTACTTTACCATATTTAGTTGTTTTGTAAGTGTTTTGCTTGCTTACACTTTATATATCGGAGGATAGCAAAAAAACTTTAGCCCTATTTAGAGATTTTTTTATTTTTTTCAAATAAAACCAGAAGCAGCTACAATTATGTAAACCTCTGCTTATCTCTAAACGTCCTAAATTCAAGGATTTGCCGCTTTTCTTAATCTTTACAGCAACTCAATATTTTTTTATGAATCATCTCTTTCCTGAGAGCAAATTGAATGTACTTGCCCAAATCTGCTCTGGAACCGAGTCTGATTTCTTAGAATAGTTCAGATATGTTTTCTATATTATAAGCCTTCGATCTGCTTACACTATATATATCGGAGGATCTTGAAAATATATTAGCTTTATTGTGTGAAAAATTAAAAAAATTTCAAAAATTTATATAATTGTGTTTTTTCAGAAATTATATATGATTCAATCACTTTTCAGACGATTTATTCCCCAGTATTCTTTTCCTGATCAAAACCCTCTATCAAAATTCTCTATCAAAGCCAAAAAAGAAAAACTGCCGCCTGCGCGACAGTTTTTCTTTTTTTATGTGAAATGATAAGTACCATCTTCAAACATAAAATCGTATTTCTTCTTAATATGAATAAGATATCTTTATTAGATACTATATTAGCCTAAGAGACTAAGCACACCCTGATTTGCCTGATTAGACTGTGCTAACATTGACTGGCCTGCCTGTGCAAGTACGTTGTTATTAGAGTACTTCACCATCTCTGTCGCCATGTCTGTATCACGAATCTGGCTCTCTGCGGCGGTTGTGTTCTCTACAACGTTATCCAAGTTATTGATCGTGTGCTCCAACCGGTTCTGCACTGCACCGAGTAAAGAGCGCTGCGCAGAAATTCTTGCCACTGCGTCCGCAATCGAATCAATCGCGTAGGTCGCTGCTGCGCCTGTCGTATCCTTTACATTCAGTCCTTGGATACCAAGTCCCTTCGTGTCAAGCGCTCCGATCTTCACCGCAATCTTGTTGTTCATGTCGGCATCTGCACCTACATGGAGGCTGAAATCAATGTCCTCGCGTACCTGAACACTTCCCTTATCAATACTAAATACCCATTTACCCTCAAAACTCGGCTTCATCAAAGTCTTGCCATCTACTCCGGCATTTACCGAAGCCTGTGTTGAGCCGTCTGCACCAATGCTGCTTGCCAGTCCGAGTTCCTTCTGAATCAGCTTATATGCACCGATTGAGCTTACAACAGTCCTGTCGTCTGTGATGCCAGCACCGTAGTAGGTCTTGCCATTCACTGACATAATACTCAGGCTTGATGTGTCAAGCTTCGCAATCAAATCATCCTTTGTCAGCTCAAATTTGTCTGCATTCGATACAGTTGCTGTACAGGTGTACATGATTCCATCAATCGTTACCTGCTGGCCAATCTTTACAGATGCTGTGATAATCTCTCCCTGCTGTGCCTGTGTTCCGCTGATATGGTACTCTCTGCCCGCAATCATAATAGTGTCGCCAAACTTTAACTGGTCCATTGAAAATGTCGCGTTTGTAGCGCCCTGTGTCAAGGTTCCTTCTATACCTGCGTCATGTGCTGAAAGATATCTTGTCACCTTGTCCTCATCACCCTTCAATGTATACAGCTCATTGAACTTGGTTGTCTCTGCGACACGGTCGATTTCTGTGAGGAGCTGGTCTACCTCGTCCTGAATTGTCTGACGGTCTGATGTAGAGTTTGTGCCGTTTGCAGCCTTTACTGCCAGCTCGTTCATTCTCTGTAACATGTCATGAACTTCTGTCAATGCGCCTTCTGCGGTCTGCACTGCACTGATACCATCCTCAGCATTCAAAGACGCCTGTGACAGTCCTCTGATCTGTTTTCTCATTTTCTCGGAAATTGAAAGACCCGCTGCATCATCTGCTGCCCTGTTTACTTTGTAGCCTGATGAGAGCTTCTCTGTCGATTTGTTTAAAGATCCCTGTGTGATGCCTAACATTCTGTTAGAATTCATTGCTCTAAGATTGTGCTGTACTACCATAATAAATACCTCCTTGTGTTTACACGGTATAAGATTTGCCAAAGTAACTGGCAAATCCGATCTCGGACAATTCCTTTTGCCCGGGCGATTTCTGTATCACCTGTCACTTTGTTTCTGTGTTGCAGTTGTCCTGACCATTTCACCTTTCAGGAGAACTGACTTTATGTACTTACCATATTTAGTTGTATTTATAAGCTTTTTGTCTGCTTACACTTTATATATCGGTGCATATTCAAAATACTTTAGTCTATTTTTCAATTTTTTTGAAAAAATTTTGAAAATCATGAAAGTTTAGATTTTTAGCACAATATTGTATATTGTATCACTCTTTTACTTCTTTCATCTTTTTGATATACGATTCTATCTATATTGATGCAAAAGGAGCTGTCTTTGCGACAACTCCTTTTTTTGAAGAGATTACACATCTCTGTCCTCTGGTCCTATATAACTGATTTTTCTTGTATTTAACAGCGCTGCCAGATAACTAAACGCGCTGTTGGAGGCGATCACGCCTTTGCACTGGCTCATTAACTGCATGTCAATATAGCTCTTGCTTCCTGTATTGCCGTCTACATAGCATACACTCCGAAACGCATTGAAGCCCATTTCTTCACTGTTCTCCCTGCACCAGTCCAGATCGTCCGAAAAAACATACAAATCCCAGTCCGTTCCCCTCGTTTTTGTCCATGCATCAATTCGTTCCCTATAATCCTTTACAGGAAGCGCCCAGTCAAGCTGTACATAATCCCCTCTCCGAATATGAATCGACAGCGAATTTCTCTCTAGGATATGATTCAAGCGGCTCTTGTTGATGTCATCTTCCAATTCCGGGAAGGTAAACTCTTTTAAGAAATTTTCTTTGTATGTATCGAACCACTCTTTGCAAATCCAGTAACCGTGATAGTATGCATTTCCCGGATACTCTAAAATCTGAGGTGTAAATCCCCTGCCATCCTGATAAAATACCTCTCCCTGAAACGGATTGAACGTAGCAAAACTATCCTTTACCTCCGAGATCAGAACGATTTTATTGCCATTATCGAGCAGAATCTGAGGAATGCTCTTCCCCGCCTTGCGCTCCTGCAGAAGATACTGCCACATCTCCTGATCAAAAATCTCGCTCAACATATGCGGTTTGATGCCAAACACTTTCTCAAGTTCATATCCATTGTGCACGGTATTCAGCGCAAAGTAGGAATCGTCGAGATACATAATCCTCCCCGGATGGGACAGTTCATAATATCTGGCAAATATATATTGAAATGCCTGATTTGCCAAGCCGCCATTGAAAAACTGTATTTTGTACATGTTTCTTCTCCTTTATATATTCAAAATTTTATCAAAAAAGCCCACCGCACTCCGCGGTGAGCTTTTTCATCTATCTCTCTATTATGTCTTTTCTATATAATAATCCTTGAATGTGTCATCTGCATCATGATGATTAGCCAAGTAAAGCGAGAACTCCCTGATTCCCCTGATTTGCCTGTGAAAGCATTGACTGGCCTGCCTGTGAAAGAATGTTTGCATTAGAGTATTTCACCATCTCTGTCGCCATATCTGTATCACGAATCTGGCTCTCTGCTGCTGTTGTATTCTCTACAACGTTATCCAGGTTGTTGATGGTGTGGTCTAATCTATTCTGAACTGCACCAAGCAATGAGCGCTGTGCGGAAACCTTGGATACTGCGTCAGCGATCGAGTCAATTGCATAAGTTGCTGCTGCACCTGTCGCGTCTTTTACATTTAAGCCCTGAATGCCAAGTCCCTTGGTGTCAAGTGAGCTGATCTTCACGCTAATCTTGTTGGTCATGTCTGCGTCTGCACCTACATGGAGACTGAAATCAAGGTCGTTGCGGGACTCTACCTGCCCTTTATCAATAGCAAATTCTATCTTTTTCACGCCATTTTCTGTAACCTTTGAATATGATTTAACAGATGCCTGTGTCGATGCGTCTGCACCGATGCTGCTTGCCAGACCAATTTCTTTCTTAACCATATTGTAAGCAACCGTCGATGTAATCGCTGATTTTGTGCCAGTCACCTTATCGCCATAATAGGTCTTGCCATTGATGTTTACAGTGCTCTTTCCACTGTCATCAACCTTCTTCTTCAAGTCTGCAACTGTCAGTTCAAATTTATCTGCATTGGATACAGATGCTGCGGTGTATGTAATGCCATCAATTGTAACCTGCTGGCCAGACTGCATAGAGCCAACTACCTTCTGCTGCTGTGCTGCTGTACCGCTGATATGATACTCGCTGCCGCCAATCTTGATTGTATCGCCGAACTCTAACTGCTTCATTGTAAATGTAGCGTTTGTAGCGCCCTGTGTCAATGTTCCCTCAAGACCTGCATCATGAGCTGCAAGATATTTCTTAGACTTTCCAGAGTCACCCTTCAACAGATAAGTCTCGTTAAACTTTGTTGTCTCTGCTACACGGTCAATTTCTGTGAGAAGCTGGTCTACCTCGTCCTGAATTGTCTGACGGTCTGAGTTTGAGTTTGTGCCGTTTGCAGCCTTTACTGCCAGCTCGTTCATTCTCTGTAACATGTCATGAACTTCTGTCAATGCGCCTTCTGCTGTCTGCACTGCGCTGATACCATCTTCTGCGTTCAGAGAAGCCTGTGTAAGTCCTCTGATCTGTTTTCTCATTTTCTCGGAAATTGAAAGACCTGCTGCATCATCTGCCGCTCTGTTTACCTTGTAGCCTGATGATAACTTCTCTGTAGATTTATTCAGAGATCCCTGTGTGATGCTTAACATTCTGTTAGAATTCATTGCTCTAAGATTGTGCTGAACTACCATAAAATATACCTCCTTGTTTTACAGCCCCAAATATCCTTATCCGGGGTGTGCCGCAGGCAAATCCTTTTCACCTGTTTTGATGGCACCTGTTTTATATTTTTATTCAGTTGTATGTACAGCGGTTTGATACGCTGCGACTTATCACACTTAATATTTATTCCAAATATTAAACTGTAATCTTCATATAATAATCCAAAATTCGTCGCTGGCCGCGCGCCTATTCTATAGAACCATTGCAACATTCTTGGTTATTAGCGGTGAAAAAGTTTTATGATTAACATAATATCTTTCATCTGTTATTATTCTACACCATAACTTTTTAAAATGCAAGTATTTTTTAACTTTTTATGTCAACTTTTTTTCAGATGTTTTTCTATTTTCTACAATGCCAATTAAAAAGGTGTAAAGCCTTCATAATTTATGAAAACCTTACACCTTTTGTTTGTTTTTATTCAGTTTTTATCTTGTTTCACTGTCTTCACGCGGTTCATGTGTTTCAACATATTCAATAATTTTTAAGATCTCATCGCTATCTATGCCCTTTTCACGTAATTTACGGATGAGATTAACGATCTCTTTCCCTGTCATACAATCACCTTACTTTCTTTCAATCTGTACTGATTGTTCCAACTTAATCATAACAGATTACGCAAACGGTGTAAAGCATTATCAGCGCATGGACAGAATTTTTCAACAACATAAAAGAGTAATCTTCCGATTACTCTTTTACCCGTTGCGGTTTTACCATTTCACATTTCACATATTATTTTCCAAACAGGCTTGCGAGCTGCTCCATGCCTTCCATGTTTGCAGAGGCTTCCTTGTTTGCTTCCTGAATCTGAATATATACTTCCTTGCGGTATACCGGCACCTCCTTGGGTGCGCTGATACCTATTTTAACCTGCTCGCCTTTGATGTCGAGCACTGTGATCTCGATATCGTTATTGATCATCAGGGCTTCGCCCTTTTTTCTTGATAGTGCCAGCATATCTTTCCCCTGCCTCCTTTTGTAGCCTTATGCCTTGATTATGCCTGTACTGCCTTCTGTGCCATCAGCTGCTCATAGATCGCATGTTTTACGCTGTAGGCGTCATCGTCACTGATTAGCTGCACTGCCTTGCGGTTTTCCACGCTGACAATAATCGGTGCTTTGAGGTTCACAGTGGTCTTGGTGATATCCTTGGGCACTGTTACGGTGACAAACATTAAGATGTTTTCGCTGTCAAGATTATCCCCTAGCGGTTTCAGGAGATCGGCTGCAAAATTCGGACTGTACTCTGCCACAACAAGGTCTGGGTTCATGACCGGCATGGCAAATGCAGGCTCTTGGAGAGACTGAAGCCACTTGATGCTTGACTCCACGCCTTTGTCCTCATTGAAGATTAATGTAAAATCCCTCAAATCAGGAAATCCCAAGATGCCGTGGTCAAAACGGATAACTTTATCTTCCTCGATCGCAATTCTGCCAAATATTCTAGTATCTACTTCTACCATTGTACTCACTCCGTTCCAATCTATTAATTTAATACGCTTTTATCTGATAAAGTCGAGCAGCGAGGTCTGCATTACGTAGCTGATAGAGGACAGCGCTGCATTGTAGGTCATCTCGATACTCTTTAGCTGAATGACAAGATCCGTGTAATCTGCATCTTCATTGATGCTGACAAGCTCCTCAAAGTTCGTCTGCTCCATGCTCAGACGGTTCTCTACCATAGCAAGCCTTGACATTCTGGCGCCGCAGTCGGTCTCCGCCAACTGTGCACGCTCAGAATACCCATCGCAATTTGCAATCAGCTTATCACAACGTTTACTGATCTTGTCGCCAACGCGGGTCATCGCCTCTTCTAACGCTTCTTTTTGCCTTTTAAGCAATAGTTCATCATCGGTATCCTTATATTTCCCGGATTCGATCATCTTCTCAATTTCATTTTTGCTGGTCTCATACCGCTCATATTCCTCCAACATCGCAATTACTTCCTGCATATCTCTGCCCATGTCATGCGTAAACGCCTCGTCTGCGGTCGTGTTGACACGGAGGGTTTGATTGTTTCCAACATCATATTCGATAATCTGCTTGCCATTCTTTGAGGGGTCTGTCAGGAAATTCTCATTATAGACAAGCGTCTTATCTTTTCCTGAAGCTGTCTTGCCTGCACGTTCTGTATAGAAATAATGTACTGGATCAAGGTCGTTTTTCTTCCAATTGGTCTTGTCATAGGTCACACGCAGCTCTTTATCTGCCGGCAGCTCCATCAGGCGCTTTGCAATCGCATCACCAAACAGCACTTCGCCCGTCTCCGCGATATAAGAGATCGCATTCGGGTCACTGATTACTGACTTGTAGGCGTCGTTTGTTCCTGTCGGATAAAAATTCTTGGGGTCAATCTCCAGCGAGGTTTTAAATTTCTTGTCAAATGTAACTTCATACTCGCCATCTGCATTTCTCTTGACGATGCTTCCGATGCTTGCAGTTTCCTTGGGCACAGTATTGTCGTTGGTAATCCTAATCGTGCCGTCCTCGTCGAAAGCTACCTTGACGCCTGCCGGCATCGTTGCCGCAGCACCTGTGCTGTCTACGATTGACGTTGCCGCATCGGAATCTTTCCCCTGCGGAACACGAACCTCCACAACATTTCCTGTCGCTGCGTCTGTCAGCTTTACGACTGCCTCGTTTGGCATGATTGAGGTATCAATTGTCGTGTACGCTGAAATCGAGCCTGTGGTAAGATTTGCGCTGTTGCCGTTTACCCATGCGTCGGACATATAGCCGATGTCAATGTTGGACTCATACTCTGCCGGAACCAACGGCTTGCCATCTGCATCTAATTTTTGTTTGATATCTATGTTATCATACGCGAGGCGCTTTCTGTAAATATCAGCATCAAAAATATTGTCTTTGTTGACGCTGTCTGAGACCTGCTTAAAATTCCCCTCATTGATGGTGCTGAGATCACCTGCGTATACAAAATTAATTTTGTCAATCGTGTTGTTAAAAAACTGCTCTGTGATGGTATTCAGTTCTTTCTTATCTGTTTTCAAGCTCAGCGGCATATCTGTACGATACCCGGTAAAAACACTTCTGCCTGCACTATCTGCATTTCCAGTAGAATATATCTCATCAATCGCCATTTTTAGGTTTTTGATTACGGCGTCTCTGTCCTTCACCTGATTATAATTGCTGCGTGCTTTAAGGATATCTGACCGAACATCTTTTAAAACATCCATTACTGTAGAGAGTGCTGAACGCGTCAAATCAAGCCAGCTATCTGCATCGGCTGCATTTTTCTCATAAAACTGGTCGATCTTGTCAACTGTCGAATTCAGCTTGAGGGAACGGATTGCAATGACCGGATCATCTGAAGGTCTTGTGATCTTCTTGCCTGTGGACATCTGGTTCACCAGATTTTCCTGCCGGTATTTGTTTGTATTCAGATTTCTAAGAGATGTGCTCTGCATCATCTTTGTCGTAATTCTCATTGCCATAGTTTAAACCTCCTATACTCCGGTCTGTGTGATCAGTCTGTCGTAGCAGGAATTTAATACAGAAATCATCTTGCTCGCCAGATTGTAGGCATTCTGGAACTTAATCATGTTCGCTGCCTCCTCGTCGGAGTCCACACCGCTGACTGAAAAGCGGCTGTTTGCGATTGACTCCTCTATATTTGCATAAATCTCCTGAAAGCTGTTGGCACTGTTGGCATTCAGTCCCGAGTCGCCCATCAGACAGATCAGAAAGCTCTGTGCGCTGCACCCTCTAAATACCATGCGGTCCTTGTTGGTAGACAAATCCTTGAGATTATCCAAGATATCATACTTCGCCACACCATCTACCACACCAGTGTGTGTCGCCATCGTCGTTGCATCGTTCTGGATGGACTTCTCCACATTGAAATTCCCTGCGGTCAGCATGTAATATCCTGTATTTTTTGAGCTGTCAAAGCTCTTGTCATAGACGGACGAACCATTGAGTAAAAACTGTCCGCCAGTCACACTATTGTCACCTGTAAAGAAAATCGCGCCCTCGTGGGTGTTTCCATTCAAGTCTGTCGCATTCTCCACACCGTAGATCTCATTAAAATGATATGCATAATCGCGCACCCATTCGTTCATCTGCTCGAGATAATACGGGATTCCCTGATAGTCCACCTGCTCGCCGATATGCGCGCTCTTTCCTGCATAGGACGATGGCACCATCGTCGGATTCTTGGAGGTTTCCTCCGCAATCTTGAAGGTGTAGTATGCCGCACCTGTCTCCTCATCTACCTCCATTGTAAAGCTGTCATAATAATAGCGTTCACCGCTCAGTGTAATCTGGCCGCCTGTCAGCGGAAGTGTGCACTTGGATATATCTGTCAGATAATCGGCTGTGGTCTTGATGGTGACGGTTCTGTTAATACCGTCCACAGACTGTATTGTCCCGTGAAATGCCTCGTCATTGTTTCCATCACGCATTTCGAAGAGTCCTTTGAGCTCGCCCCTCACATTCTGCGCGCCGATGCCAAGATCCATTCCTGTATCCTTCCAGCGCACATCATAAAGCCCATCGACATCATTCTGGTTTGCCTTCTGCCATGATGCCCTTGGCACGCAGTCGAGCTGTCTGTAATCATTTCCGCTCACGAGCGTCTGGCCGCCGGCGATCATGACTGTATATTCTTTGATATTTGCCTCGCTTCCGTCCCTCGATGCGATTGTGCGCTCCTCACACTGAACATCCACCACCGCCGAGAGCTGGTCAACCAGCAGGTCGCGCTTATCGCGCAGGTCGTTTGCCACAGTCGTCCCGTTGGCCTCCACCATATTGATCTGCTTGTTCAGCAGCGCTATCTGCTGTGCAACGCTGTTGATCTCATCGACTTTGATCGCGATCTCATCGTTGACATCTGTCTGCATTTTCTGAAAATTGTTATATAAAATATTAAAGTACTCGCAGAGGTTTCCTGCTTTCCCGATAAACTGAAGTGCATAATCTGCTTCGTCTGCATGATTTGAAAGGGAATCCAGCGCAGTGTGCATTTCACTGAATATCGTGCTGAAGCCTTTTACCTCATTTGTCCCTCTCTCATCTCGAAGATAGTTCTCGATCACTGCACAATAGTAAGATTTCTTGTCAAATTCGCCGAGTTTGGAATTATTGTTCCAATACTTTTCATCATAGTAGACATCCCGGACTCTCTCAGCTCCAAGGGTATCCACGCCGGCGCCGATACAGCCGTAGCTTGCAAAGGCGCGCATCGCATCTGCCGCAGTCTGGTTGATGATCTGTCTGGAATAGCCGACTGTCTCAACGTTTGCAATATTATTCGCTGTCGTGTTCAGCGCCGCATTTGAAGCGACCAAGCCTGAATACGATATATTTAACCCCATAAATGTTGATGCCATGTATACTTTCCTCCATCTGTTTCCATGTATTATGCGCCCATACTCAACAAGTTGTCGAGCATAGAGTTGATCACGTTGATATACCGGCTGGCTGCGTTGTATGCATTCTGATACATAATCATATGTTCAAGCTCCTCGTCGGAGGATACGCCAATTACGGTCTGTCGCTCATTGTCCGCCTGCTCTAGTGCCAGCTGCTCATACTCATACAAGCCCTGAAATACATAGCCTGAGGTGGACGCCTGCCGGATCAAGTCGATATAGCAGTTCTCAAAGCTGCTGATATCCGTTGCCTTCGGGTTGAGGTAGATGCCCTCCTCCTGAAATGCCTTTACAAACTTCTCACCAATATTAAAGTCTACAGAGCTCTCTTCCTTGGTAAAGCCAAGCATCGCTGGCGTCTGCACAAGCTTCTGGTTGATCTTGGCATTCTCTGCGTTGTACAGCGTATGCGGCGCGTTGGGATCCTCCTCAATATATTTCCAATATACATTAGAAACCAGCTCTTCATCATCATTATAAATCTCGTAGAGCTTTACGCCCTGTGCTCTGAGCACCTCTGCCTCGGCGTTGCTGAGCACCACCTTTTCGTAGGAGGCTGAGTTTGTTTTCTGGAACATTTGCAGCGGTGAGCCGTCTGCATTACACAGATATTTGGTCTTAGGATCGCAGTTTTCAGCAAGCACCTCATTGACCTTTGTGACAATTGCGTGGACAATGTTGTCAAACTCTGCCTGCACGTTCATGATGATGGACTTGGAAATATAATCCTCGTAATATTTTAAGCCCGCCTTGTCATTGTATGCACTCTCTTTGATGCCAAGTTTATCAAGCTTGAGATCGGTGCCAAGGCTCACATCCAGGTCCGTGTAATTTGCCACATGATCGCCTCTGGCAAGCAGCAGCGCCCTGAGCGCTCCGACATCGGTGTTTGCCGCTGACGAGATCTTATCCTTGAGGTTAAAAACTGCCGCAGCCTCATAGTCTGGAACGCGTTTGCCACTCGCATCTGTCTTAAAAGAGAGCGTCTGGTTCCAATATGGCGTCACAAAGCCTGTTTTCTCATCTGTGTAGAGCTGCATCTCATATACATGACCTTCTGTGACAAAATCTGCTCCGTTAAAACGCACTGTCACGGAATTGTTTCTTTCCTCTGTGTAATCAATGTTGCCGTAGCCCGAGAGCATATCAAGCAGCTGGTCGCGCTCATCGCGCAGATCATTTGCGTGCTCGACGCCGCCGCACTCGATTTTCATGATTTCTTTATTCAATTCATAAATTCTGTTTCCGATGGAATTAATATCTTTGACAGCATCTTTGATCTGTCTGTTCAGATTGTTCTGATATTCCTGAAAGGATTTGTAGACAGCAGATGCATTCTCCATGAAGCTTGCCGCCTTTGATACCAACATCGACATATTGACGGTATCACTGGGGTCCTTTGCAAGCTCCTGCATCGCGGTCCACAGTCCTGAGACGGAGTTCTTGAAGGCTGCACCATCAAGCTCGCCCAGAATATCCTCGACTTCTAAGACTGCCGAGTAGGAAGCGTCATAGTAGGACATTCTGCCGTTCTCGAGACGGTATGCCCGATCCATAAACAGGTCTCTGACATGTCTGCACTCAGAGTATTTTGACCCGGTCCCCACTTGGAACTTGTATCCTCTGACTGAACTTCCTCCATTAATATATGTCGTATCGGAATTTGCCACCTGCTGGCGAACATATCCGGGTGTATTCAGATTTGATAAATTGTGCGCTACAGTGTTCAGCGCATTCTGCGATGTGCGTAGCCCGCTATCGCCTAAATATAATGATCCAAACAAAGACATGGTATCTCACCTCGTGTTTCGTCGTTATTGTTTCGCGTCGAAACCACCATGAAAGATACCAAGCGATTGTCCGTTTGTATATGCATTCTTTGAATAATTGGCTGTTTGCGGCGCAGACTTCACCGCTCGTATCATGTTGAGGTTAAAATCTACCATGTCAAGGCGTTCTGCAAGGAGCAACTGGTTTTTCCCGTTGGTCTCCCTCAGCTTGTCTATGGTCTCCCTCAAGCGTTTCTGCACGTCCTTCAGCTTCTGCTGCTGGTCGGGCATAGATTCGAGCATCTGAATCAGGTCTATGAGTTTCAATGTTTCAACATCCCTGTTAACTACGTTGGCAATATCAGCCAGAAATTTATCTCTTTGCTTCTCCATTCCCTGGATTTTGCCTACGATCTCCTGTTCTTCCTCCATGATTTTGCCCAGGTTTTCGATGTCTCCCGCCACAATGGCAGAAGTCTTGCTCTCCGCGAGCACTGCAACTCTTTCATACGCTGCATTCTCTCTGTCGAGCACGTCAATCAAGTTTTCCAATAAGCTTGCCACCTATTCACCTCACTGTCATATCACGGCATTTTTAAAATAGGCCACTATACTTTTCTAAGAGCTTTCCTGCAAAATCCTCCATGTCTACCTCATAAGTGTCATTGTCTATGCGCTCCTTGATGGAGTTCACAAGATTCTGGCGCACATCAGGCGTTGCTGAGAGTGCCTTTTTTGCTGCGGAAGCATCCTGAGCAGTCGTTGAGAGTAAAAGCTGATCCTTAAAGCTTGCTCCTGTTGTCTTCTTTTCCTCAACCTTTGATAACTTTTTTGTTCCGTAAATCTGTTGGATTTGATTATAAGCATCTATACGCATACCGGACTCCTCCTTCCTATAACTAGCCGAAAAAATTATGTTGTTAGTTCTTTTATACATAATTTATCGGATTTTTTTTGATTTACTTTATAGTTATTTGAAATTTAATTCTGTAAACCGTACCGCGGCGCTCTATTCCTCAATCCGGTGCGCCGCCATAATGCCCCTGATTGTGTGGAAAATATACGGTTTTAACTCCCCGATTCCAACAGGCTCACTGTAGAGAATCGAGCTGTAGCACGTCGCCCCTACAAGCTCAATCATCATAAAGACCATCACCTCGGGCGCCTTGAACTTACCTTCGTTCTGAAACATGCTGTGGTAAACATCATAGAAATCGACCTCGCTGTAGTCCCCTGCACCGATGAGCACATTCTTGAACACACCCCAGCTTAGATTTTTGGTGATAAATTCCAGTAAAGTTTTGTTCTCTACAAGCTGGTTGATAATATGGTCGATCAGAAAAATAACACGCTCCTCCAAATCTGTGATGTCCGTCTCCTTGAGGGCGAGGTCCGCCCGCCGGAACACCTCGCCGGATTTGTGGGCAATCAGCTTGTTTCTAATATCGTATTTATCTTTGAAATACAGATAAAAGGTTCCCTTCGCCACGCCGGCATTATCCACAATATCGGAGATTGAGGTCTTATGAATGCCTTTGCTGGTAAACAGCTTGTAGGCTGTCTCCAGCAAAGACTCTCTCTTGATCTGTTTGTTTTGGTCAATTTTGCCCATTACCTGATAACCTGTGACCAGTCGCTGATGCCGATGAACGCCTTTGCCCATGCATCGTAAACGGCTTCATTCGCTGTGCCAAGGCTGTCATACACAAGCTGCGACTGTCCTGACAAGCGTGTGTCCACCTGCGGTTCGCTAAAACTCAAAAGATAGATAATCTCCTCCACAAACGGATTGGATTTTGCCGCCACATAGGACGCATAGAGCGCCGCTGCCTGTACCTCTGTTCCCTGCGCGTTGGTCAGCCCTATCTCACTCAGGATTACATGTCGTACTGCGCCCTGCGGGCTGAGCATCTCCGGGGACTGTAAATAATTCGTGAGCAGTGAGAGATTCTGGAAGGTCATCATCTTGCCTGATGATACCTGCGCTGCCATGTAGCTGCCGCTCGGACATCCTGACATATCCCAGAACTTTGCATACGTCAATGGTACGGGGTAGGGATGCTGTGCCACGCCCCAGTCAATATTTCCCTCGCCTGCAACCAGTGCATTGAACTTTGCCAGAAAATCTTTTCCGTCAATAAATTCATAGTATTCCTGATGTCCTACAGGACGGTTTCTGTCCCAGTTCTGGTCAATACACACAAACACACGTGCGTTTGCATTCTGGCTCTTGACTGCGTTGTAGGCTACGCGGAAGGACTGTGCATACTCTCTGATATAGCTGTCCCAGTCCGTCCAGATCATATAGTTCCATGCGCGGACATTGACTTCGTTTCCGATAATAAAATTCTCGACGGTTGAGTTGGCAGCAATCTTGGACAGTTCAGACGCAAGTGCAGCGATTCCAGCCGGCTCAGACGCGTTGAGCATATAGTGGCGCGGCTGTACTGGGCGCGTGTCTGTGGGCATGATGGCTGCCCGCGAATACGGATTGGTAATCGCCTGATTGCCGCCGTTGTTCATCACCTGCGCCGTCGTATACCTGCCTGCGATGATGCCTGCGGCATTTTCTGACAGATAGAGGTTGCAGAAATCTTTTCCCTGCTCTGACTTTAGCGCTCTTGTCTGTCTTGCCTTGGTGTGTGTGGCCAACAGCTCTGGATTGGCAATATACTGCGGATTGGCGATCAGGACATTCTGTCCGCCAGACTTGACTGCAAGCCCAAGCTTCGTATAGAGCCGCGCCTCTGTGTAAGGCAGTGTGAATGCCGGGTTCAGCGTTGCGGGCGCTGACGCTACGGGGACTGCTGTCGGTGCGACTGCGTACTCAAACGGCTGAAGTTCATACAGGTAAACAGCGCCGTCGTCACTTGCGGGCAGCTCAGGAAGCACCGCAGTGTAAGATATTGTGTTCTTATCCAAGAGAACACTGCCTGCCATCACCGCAAACGCCTGATTCAACGCTTTTGCGGCATTTGCCTGTATGCCCGCCATGAGGACAAACAGCGCGAGCACAAGCCCGTACACATGTCTAGTTGATTTTACATTTTTCATCATATCCCTCCATACCTCATTTTTTCATGTCCTGTCCAGTATATCAGTTTTTGGGCATGTCCGCAATGGGTTTTACATAATTCGTTAACATTTGAAAACATTGTCATTTTTATCCCAAATTTTTACCAAATATACTTTTCTATTTCAATTTCTACAAAAATTCCTATATTAATGACAGGTAATTATATGGTACAATATACTAAATATACAAAATATACCATAAAAGGACGTGTTTATACCATGAAAAAACGCATTACTTCTATATTATATGTGTTCTGCGCTGCCTCCACACTTTTGTTCGCAGGCTGCGGCAGGACAAACACTCACGGTCTGTCCGCCAAAAATCCAACAAGCATCAAAATCTGGCATTACTATAACGGTGCACTCGCCGCCGCATTTGACGAGCTGGTCTCCGAGTTCAACAACACTGTCGGGCGTGAGCAGGGCATTGTCGTCAACGCCGAGAGCATGAGCACCGTCGCCGATCTTGAAAATGCCTTGTGGGACTCCGCAAACGTGAAAATCGGCGCGCCTGATATGCCCAATATCTTCCAGTGTTATCAGGATACTGCCTTTGCGCTTGACAAGGAAATCTCTCTGGTGAATTTCGACGAGTATATCACCGCGGAGGAACGGGACTCTTATGTAGAACTTTTCGTGGAAGCGGGCTGCATCGGGGAAAACCATGAATGGAAGCTGTACCCTACCGCCAAATCGACAGAGGTGCTCATTCTCAATAAGACCGACTGGGACAAGTTTGCGCTCGCTGCCGGCGTGACGACACAGGCGCTGTCCACATGGGAGGGCGTTGCAGAGACTGCGCAAACGTATTATGAGTGGTCTGGCAGGAAGGCATTTTTTGGCAGGGACGCCTTTGCGAACTACCCTATTATTGCAAGCTCTCAACTGGGACACGAGATTTTCCAAGTGACAGACGGCAAGACTGCCCTTGATTTTGACCATGCCTCAATGCGCAAAATATGGGAACGTTTCTATGTGCCTTACGTGAAAGGCTACTTCCGCCATGTAGGCCAGTACCGCAGCGACGATGTAAAGCTCGGCGAAATTATCGCACTGGTGTGCTCCTCCTCGAGTGCGGTGTACTTTCCCACGGAAGTGACCCCCGTAGATGGCAGCCCCTACCCCATTGAACATCTTGTGCTGCCGCTTCCAAACTTTGACCAGACGACGCCCTGCGCTGTCCAGCAGGGTGCAGGAATGGCTGTCACAAAATCGACTGAGGCGGAGGAATACGCCAGCGTTATTTTCCTCAAATGGTTTACACAGTGGCAGCAAAATCTGAAATTCTCGGTAAACAGCGGCTATATGCCTGTCAGCAAGGAAGCTGTCAAGCCCGAAAATGTGAACCAGTACCTGTCAGAAAACCCGACAAGCGCGATTGTCCGTGATACGCTGCGCGTCGCACTGGAAGAAAACAGCAACTACATCATGTATACGCCTCCTGCATTTACAGGCAGTACACAGGCTAGAAGCGTCCTCGACACCACCATGTTAGAGCTTGCCCTGCGCGACCGCGCCGCTGTAAATGGCGGCACTCCCGCCGATGAATTTCTGACAGACGAACATTTCGAGCTATGGTATAACAACACGTTCAAGCAGCTTCAAGCGTGCTGTAAATAAGGAGATTATTTGCCATGAAAAAAATATCCCGCTCCAAAAGTTTAAAGTACTATATCCTGCTGCCGCTCATTTTGATAATTTTGTTTCAGGCGACAATCTTTGCCAGCATTATTGTTTTTAGCAATGCCACTGAAAATTTAGACCAGAAACTTTTCCGCGTGCTGGATAACACGGTGGCAGCGAGGGAGGCGTCTCTTGAACAACAGTTTTCCGCCTTTGTCAATATGGACGCCTTTTATCAGTCCGTGACAATGCTCACCGTCGAGAAGGCAGGCGCGCTCGGGCTGAGCATCGGGGACTACACCGCGGACGCCGCCAACCGCCAGTCGCTGCTTGGCAGCCTGACGCCGGTGGTTCTCCGCGCACTGCGCCGCGGCGGCGCCACCTCCTGTTTTGTCATACTAGACGGCGAGGCGGGCAGCACCCAGAAGGATGGCTTGTATCTGCGGGACTTCAATCCCTCTGACTCTCCAGAGAGCAACTCTGATGTTTTAATCGAAGCAGGCCCTTCCCAGCTCTTGTATGACTATATAGACGCAAAAAAAGGGCTTTCTGCCGAAAATGGAATATTCCGATTGCCCTTGATGACTTTGGTTCTGGCTACAGCAACAGTGACATGCTGGTCACGCGGCTGTTCCACTATGTGAAGCTTGACATGGGTCTGATCAAAAATATCGACCAGACCCCCTCTACACAGGCATTGGTGCACAGTACGATTGACTACTGCCACCAAAATCAGCTCTTGGTCATCGCTGAGGGTATTGAAACCGAGTCCGAATACAATACCGTCAAAGACCTTGGCGCAGATTTTGTGCAGGGCTTACTTTATACAAGCCCTGATAAGTCGATCAGATTGGCAGCGCCGATCATTCCAGCGTCGCTGCCAAGCACTGCACAGCGCACGGGCGGCACAAACGCCCTGTCCCCGCCAAAGCACAGAAAACTCAGGTGTTCCTCGACTGCCTTTGTCAGATAGGTGCCCTGATTGCAGATGCCGCCTGACAGCAGCACGATGTCCGGGCGGAAGATATTGACATAATTTGCAATCGCCTCTGCCAGATAGGTACAGTAGTTTTCCACGACCTCCTTCGCAGTCTTGTCGCCTTGCAGCGCCGCATCAAAAGGAATCCTGCCGTTCATATTTTCAAGCCGCTGCCCGCACAGTTCGTTGAGCAGCGACTTTTTGTCTGCGGCGGCAGCCCGCTTCGCATCCCGGATTAAGGCGGTGGCGGACACATACGCCTCCACACAGCCGCGCCTGCCGCATGTACAGGGCTCTCCGCCCACCACCATACTGGTATGTCCGAGCTCTGCGCCGCCTGCGTTGCTGCCCTCAAAGACTCTGCCGTTGAGGATAATACCGCCCCCGACACCCGTTCCAAGCGTGAGCAGGACTGCGTTTGCGATATCCTTGGCGGCGCCCGCCTTCACTTCTCCCAGCGCCGCACAGTTGGCATCATTGGATATGCGGATTTCACACGAAAAATACTTCCTTAACTCCTGCACAAGCGCTACATTCTCCCAGCTAATGTTGTTAGAGTACCGCACAATGCCCGCATCTGCATCCACAAGCCCCGGACTGCCTACGCCGATTCCCGAAAGCCCGCTTGCATCAATTTGCAGCTTGTCAAGCAGACGCCTGACAATCCCTGCCATATCCGCTATAACCTCCTCCGCCGGCCGCTCAGCCCCCGTCGGCACAGACGCCTGTGCTAATATCTGCTGTTTTGCGTCAATAATCCCAGCTTTAACCGCTGTTCCCCCCAAATCAATACCTGCTCTGTACATTCTTTTTCTTTCCTCCCTGATTCCGGCTCTTTTTCAAGCCCCTACTGAAAGGTATAACAGTTTTTGATAGAATTTGCAAGTATTGTTTTGTCTCTAAAATTGGATTGGCTCGACTTCTTCACTGAGCGGGCGCATCTCGTACTCTGGAAAACGGTCGAGTAAATCCTCCAGAATCGTCCCGGTGTCATACACGACATCATGTGCGAGCAATATCACTTTTTCGCGCCCTTTTGTCGTCTCTACGCCATTCTCTAACAGCATTTGAGGCTCTACGCTCACCGCAGCGTCCTCGAGGCTCGCATTCCAGTCATAATAAATATACCCCCGCGCTGTCATTTCTTTGATAATGTCCGTGTAGACCTGCCGGTTGTAATTGTTGATGCTGCCCCCGGGAAATCGAAACATCTGCGCCTCAACGCCGCATACCTCATAGACCACCCGGCGCGCATGTTCAAAATCCTCCACATACTTCTCCGTGCTCTGGTACAAGGTCTTGTAGTCATGCTTGTAACAGTGAATCCCGATGGAATGTCCCTCGCGGACAATTCTGCGCACAATCTCCGGGTGTCTCTCAACGTTCTCCCCGACGAGGAAAAAAGTCGCCTGAATATTTCTTTTTTTTAATATGTCCAGCACTCTCTCGGTATTCTCTTCGGACGGTCCGTCATCAAAGGTCAAGTACATCGTTTTGGGATGAAAATAATACTCGATGCCCTGCACAATCCCTGTCGCAATCTTCTCCTGATACTCCGCCGCGGCGAGCTTTGTGCGCTCCTCCCGGTTTGTCAAGAAACCTGTCTCGATCAGGCACGCTGGCATCTGCGTGCTGCCTGTCACATGAAAATCCGCATCCCCGCGAACCATGCGCTCTGCTGCCCCGGTGCTTCCTGCCGTCTGCTGTGAGACCAAAAGCGCAAGCCGCCTGCTGTCTCGCTGTGCATCTGTCCCGTCATACCATACCTCCATGCCGTTGACACTCCGCTCATCTGACGAATTTTGATGAATGCTGACATAAATATCCGCCTGAATTTCATTGGCTTTCCTGACGCGGTCCTCCTTTGCGACATAGCGGTCTACACTGCGCGACATCACCACCTGATACCCCAGCTCTTTTAGCTTGTCCCGCACAAGTCTGGCGATTGCCAGATTGATCTCCTTCTCAATGATTCCATCCTCCACACAGCCGCCATCATTCCCGCCATGTCCCGCATCTATGAAAATTACCGGCGTATTGTTCTGTTCTGGCTCAGGCTCCTCCTCCGGTTCTGATTCCTCCGGCTGTATCGCGCCAAAATCTATCTCCTGTATATCCTTACTATCCTTCTCCGGCGTCGCCCACACCTCAATTGGCAGAAGCCTGTCTGAGAGCACCAGCGCCAGCGCTGCCACGCACACCGCCAGAAATACGCCAAACACCAGCCTGCGCGTCCTGCTTCTGCGCCTTTTTCTCTGTTCACAATAGTCTGTATATTTTCTGCTGAATGATTGTCCCTCGTACATCCCAAGATGCTCCTTCCTCTTTTGAAAACGGTTTGTTCTACACATACCATTCTAAAAAAGGGGTGCATCAAAATATCATCATAGTTGCATCAAAGTTGCATCATTTTAAGAAATTTTTAAAAACAGTTCATTGATTCCCTCATAGTAGCCCACCGTGACGATTGTCCTGCCCTCTCCCATGCCTGAGAATACATATTTTTTGAAATACGGCGTCGCCTCTAACAGTGGATTGTCGGACTCGTATGCCGACGGCGCACTCAGCCCCATATAAGTCCGCCACGCCTCCACAATCGCATCGGTGTCAATCTCTCCCCACGCAAGGGAGGTCCGCGCATAAAACTCATAAATCCTGCCGTCGTCCGCATCAATGCAGGCATCAATCAGTCGGTTTGCCTTGTTGGCGTTTCTCTGGCTGTTTGAAAGCTCCATTTTCCAGACAACTACATTGTTGCGCGGCTCAAGGACATCAATGGCAGAGTAGAGGGTCGCGTCGTAGGAGGCTGCATTCACCTCCCGCACCTCCTCCGGCAAAATTCCCAGTGTCTTGAGCATCTCAAGCCCTTCATTGCAGGTCGCATAAATCTCCTCATCAGTGATTTCTTTTCCTGATGGCCCGTTATATTTGCGCACAAAGACATACGAGCCCTCTAAATCCTCATACGCAAGGTCGGTATTTGTCAGATCGTTTTCTGAGACCATCTGTGTGCCAAGGCAGCGCGACAGGATATACAGCTTTTCATTGGCATTCATTTGATAGCGGTATCCTTCCCCTGCCTGCTCTACTGTCTCAATATTGGGCTGGTTCAAGATGCCCCTGTCCTTGTATTTTGCAAGCGTTTCCGGTCCCCATATGGAGACTGCGATCACGCACGCCACTGTCGAGAATACGGCCAGACACCGCAATGTATTGTTCATAAACTATCCCCCAGCACAAATCCAATGCAGGACCCTTTGCCCTGTTCACTCTGTATCGTCAGTTCGCTGTGATGAATCTTTAAGATTTCCTCGCAGAGCGCAAGTCCTAGTCCAGCGCCGTTCTTACTCCTGGCGCGGGATTTGTCCACCATATAAAATGCCTTGGTAATCTTGTGCTGCTCCTCGACGGGAATGCCAATGCCCTCATCTTCAACCTCGAACCGGTAGCCATTTTCAACTTTTTTCCCGCGGATACTGACACGGCTGCCCGGCTCTGACGCCTTGCACGCATTGTCAATGAGGTTGACGAGCACTGTTTTAATCAGGTTGACCTCCGCCCAGACGGTGCTGTCCTCCCATATAAATTCAAATTTCATGCCCCGGTTCTCCTCGGTGAACATCTCCTGAAGGTACGCAAAAAACTCTGCTGCCGCTACACCGCTTCGCACCACCTCCGCTTTCTTTGCCACGATAATGTCCAGCAGCCTAAAGGACATCGCTTCCAGCCGCTTGCCCTCTGTATAAATATAGTTGGCAGACAGGATACTCTTCTCCTCGTCAAGTTTATGGGAGCGCAGCATGTCCGCATAGCCGATGATTGCGGTGAGCGGCGTCTTGAGTTCATGGGCAAAAGCACCCATAAACTCTTCCTTCATCTCGATTTCCTCCTCCAGCTTCTCGATATTCTCCTCGAGCGCGTTTGCCATCTCATTAAAATCACAGGTCAGTTGTCCCAGCTCGTCACGGCTCACCTGCTTTGCCCGGTATGTGTACTCTCCATCTGACATGCGCCTTGTCGCTCTGGTGAGCAGGCGGATTGGTTTGGTCAGATGCGAGGAGATAAAATGCATTATGGCAGTTCCGCTCAAAAGCATCGCCAGCGTCACCCTGCGGTACAGGGAAAAGCCCATCGCGCGCTCTGTAAACACGTCAGAGACATCCTTCATGGTCTCCAGATAAAGAATTCTGCCCAGTGCGCTGACCGCCGCACAGGTATGCACATAATAACCGTTCCCCGTCTCGATGACGCGGTAAGCCTTCGTGTCCGGCGCTAGCTGCTGCAAGAGCTGCTCATCTGCATCAAAGCCGTCACTGGTATGCATCACCTTGCGCTGCTCATCTGCAATCCGAATCAGCCGGTTGGTGCCGCGCCCGCCCCGCTCGAGCTTGGTCGCAATCTCCTCCACAGTGCTGTCCGGGAGTACGGTGTATCTTGCCGGCACATTGAGCACTGCCGTCTCAAACGCGAAACTCAAGATACTGTTCTCATCGGACGCCTGCCCCACTTCGCGCGCAAGCGAGGTCTCAAACACGTAATTGACAAAAAAGTATCCGCTCAAGCCCAGCGCCAGCGCCATGACAACGACGGTGGACAGCAGCATTTTCAGTGAAATCTTCATGATATTACCTCTTAATCTGATATCTCCAGACGGTATCCAACCTTGTACACTGCCACCAGACTATGTTCCCAGCCCAGCTTTTTTCTCAGCCGCTGCACATGCAAATCCAGTGTGCGGCTGTCTGCAAAGTACTCGCCCTCCCAGACCTTTTCATACAAAGTCTCCCGAAACAGCGCCACATTTTTATTGCGCATAAAGAGCACCAGCAGCCCAAACTCCTTGTTGGTAAGCTCGACGGGCCGTGTTCCCTTCATCACGCGGTGCGCCTCCACCTCCACAGTGACATCTCCTGCGGTGAGCCGCTGTTCTGTCTTATTGTAGCGCCTGAGCACTGCCTCGACGCGCGCGACCAGCTCTACCACGTCAAACGGTTTCACGATATAGTCGTCGGCGCCGAGCTTCAAGCCCTTCACTCTGTTTTTTACCTCGTATTTTGCGGTGATAAAAATGACTGGAATCCCCAGCGGGCGTATGTACTCCATGACATCATAGCCATCAGCGCCGGGAAGCATAATGTCTAACAGCACCAGATCATAAACTTCCTTCTCTATCAAATCTATCGCCTCTAACCCATCCTGAACTGCTGTGCAGTGGTATCCTGCCGAGGACAGATTCAGGTCAATCAGGTCACAAATCGGTTTCTCATCATCTACAATCAATATTTTAATCATTGTCTGTCTCCCACCCCCAGTAAGCTCTGGCTTTCTCTACAATCGTCTGCATCGTATCCTCATCGGTGCAAGGATACTGGCTCTTAATCTCTGTATCCGCCGAAAATCCGCCTGTCCGCTGATAATAAATGCTGTAATCGCTTGCAACTGCAAGTTTGTGTTCTTCGTCCTCATAACTGTACTTTGCCAGCACGATGATATCTTTCAGCCCGTCCCCGTCAATATCGCGGCAGTTAATGCCCTTGAGCGCGTACAGGTTATCGTACTCCCCCATCGGCAGCAGCGCCGACATGATATAATCCTGCTCATTGACAAGGTAGATTAAAAACACCTCATAGTCCGCAATGCGGTAGGTTCCCGGCACTACTTGGAGTTTGCCCAGTTTGCCAAATGTTCTGGTGTAGGACTGCTCTGTAATAATCTGAAATCCATGCTGGCGCAGTTCCTTCAGTGTCAGCGCGGTATACAGAAATTCTGTCGAGTCCCCGTCGCGGACAAACGCGGTAATCGACTTGGCATTTTTGTTCATGCCAAAGCGGTTGAGCTTGTCTGAAATCCTGTAATCCCTGTAAAAGCTAAGCTGATCTGCTCTCTGCAAAAGCACATCCCCCACTTTGTACCGCCTGCCGTCTGCGCCCTCGCAGACCGTGATAAGGATAATGTCTGTGCGCAGGTCGCCGTTTAGGTCCTGAAATGCCACTGAGGCAATCTCCTGCTTGGGCTGTTTCATCTGCCCGCGTATGCTGTTGTTCGTCTCAAGCTGGTCTGTACGGTACAAAATTGTGCCGTCTGCGTCGGCAAGAAACAGCGCAAGACGGTGGTACGTCCTGTCAAATGCCGGAATGACAGAAAGTCCTGAGGAGGGTTCCGCTTCGGTGACATCACTGGGTTCTGGGGCGGTATCCAGCCCGGATTCTGTGACAGGTTCGAGCAAAATCTCCGGCTCAAATGGAAAAATCTGGCTCTCCACGATATCAAAACCGTTCCCGGAAATGTCACTTTTCGTTCCGATCGCGTTCAGGCGTGCCTGATAGGTCTCGTACAGAGCGCGGATATTGGAGGACTCTGGCTTGTCTGATGTTGTGTTTGCTGGTACTGTATCTGTAATATATTGCGGGAACGCTGTTGTGCCAGCTTCTGCAACGCTGGCTGGCAGATACAGTGCGGATAATGCTGCTGTAAAGAATAACGTGGCTGGGTTCATTTATCAGTTTTCCCCTTTCTCTTGTAATCAGTTTTATTTTGGTCTCTTGATGCCACCCTTTCGTTTCAATCCAAATCCATGCAGATAAATTTCAGGGATATTCACTCTCTCATCTGCTGTTTTCATAACGATTCCCAGTGTCATCAGCACTTCCATCTGGATTGAGGTATCCAAAAACTCTTCCTGCTACATGAGCATTGCCTTCAAAAAAGCTCTTGGTGCCATCTCTCCATTCGCATCTTGTATATGATTTGGAACCCATGCATAACTTACGCCCTTCTTTGCATTTTTTCCCATATACTGACCAATCATTTTCTCTGTTAAACGCCGAAATGCCTCACTACATTCAACTCCATTTTTAGTATACTTGATACACCTTTTTTTCTCAACCCTATTCTCATGAATGCAACCTGAGAAATTTACTTGAAACTCTCTTCCCCCTGATACTTCACCAGACAGTCCTTTCCGCAAAAAGCAATTCCATAGTTCCCAACAATCTCATACCCGTCGTCATACAGCTCCGCGGCGTACTGCTTCTCCGCAATCTGACGCAGCGCCTCGTCCGCTTTTTTTTCCAGCTCTCGTACCTTCTTTGCCACCTTAAACTCCACGACAAACGCCTCTTTTCTGCGCGACACGGGCTTGACAAACAGGTCGCTTCTCCCCTTTCCCGCCTCGCGGTTACTCTTGGTGCGGTAGCCCTTCATCGGGGAGAGCAGCCCCGCGACCAGACCATGATAGTAGCTCTCATTTTCATCCAGAGCGCTGATGGTTTCAAACATAATCTTATTGAGCTCCTCCTCCACTACAGCAGTGTCCTTGTTGACAAACGCCGTATAAAAAATGGACAAATCCTTTTCCTGTATCTTCTCCTGAAACCATGACATGATTTTTTCACGAAATATATAGCGCACCTCGCGGTTTGGCAGGCACATGGTCAGCCAGCGCGCATCGTTGTCGTCCATCCGCTCTGCAACCTTGCGAAAATACCCTGTAAAGAACATAAAATTCCACATATTATCCATGCTGTCGTAGATTTCTCCGTAGGTGATATCCTCGTGGACCGGCTTCTCGATCGCACCGCCGTCAATCAAGTGCTCGATCTCTCCTTTCACGCTGTCGTCCGCCTTCTCGATCAACTTCCGCACAATGCTGTTCGAGGAGGTGTTTGCCCAGTAAGAACGCGGATGCCAGTCATGATTCAGGCTGATATCATCCATAAGCAGAATCACACTCCATGGATTATAGACATTTGTCTTGCCAAAAAGATATCCGTTATACCAGCTCTTGAACGTCTCATATTTGTCTGAAAGCTGATAATCTGCACACATTTTCTGAACCTCATCATCGGTGAAGCCAAAGTATTCGTCATACTTTTCCTCTAGTATCGAAATAGTTTTCAGATTATTCATTCCCGTAAAAATACTTTCCTTGCTAATCCGCAGGCAGCCCGTGACCACCGCAAACTCAAGGCTGCTGTTGGTCTTTAGGGCCGCCTCAAAAAAGGAGCGTATGAAATCCATCATCTGCTGGTAATACCCGCGCAGATAGGCATTTTCAAGCGGAACATCATACTCGTCAATCAATATGATTACGTTCTTGCCATAATATTCTTGCAGACAGTTCGACAAAAACTGCAATGAACCGCAGTACTCGTCCAAAGATGCTTTTTCCCACATAATCCGCTCGTACTTGTCCTTATTCCCCTCTGATAATCTCGCCAGCACATAACTGTGCCGCTGGTACTCCATGGCAATCTGCCAAGCAATCTGTTTGCACGCGCTCTCAAAATCAGGGCGTTTTCCCGCCTTCAAGGTCATATGAATAACGGGATACTGCCCCATGTGCATCAGGTACGCTTCGCCTGCCTGCATGATGTCCAGCCCCTCAAACAGAGCGGTGTTGTCAATCTTTTTGCCATCTTTGCCGCGCATATCCTCAAAGAAATATTGGAGCATACTCAGATTCAGCGTCTTGCCAAATCGCCTCGGTCTGGTGAAGAGATTCACAGCCCCTTTCATATCGAGCAAATCCCGCATGAAGTTTGTCTTATCTATAAAATAATACCCGCGCGTCACAAGCATTTCAAAATCATCCACCCCGACAGGAAGCGGTTTTCTGTGATATCCCATAGCCCTTCTCCTTTTTACAAACTCTTTTTCCTTAGTATACCGTCATTCTGTATCATTCGCAACCTTTGAATTTCAGAAACAACAACGTGCGAATCCTTCAATATCCAGTAGACTTTCCACCGCAGCCATGGTACAATGAACTACATAGTTTTAATCTTATCTTTATCCTGTTTGTACTAAATTGCAAACAATCATAAATATCCCTAAGGAGTGAATAGTGACAGATATGGAAACCTTAGAATCTAACAGACAGCTAGAACTTCATTTTCCTATGATGGAAAATGAAGAATATCAAAAAGCCCAAGATCAGGAGATTCAGCTTGGCATTGAACAGGGGCTGGACGTATCTCTCTATAAAAATCCCGAGTTTAACTGGCTACAGATGGAACAAATCCGGCTGGGACTCCGGGATAAAATAGACGCCTCTGTCTACGCCAATCCTGCCTACAACTATGAAACCATGCGCCAGCTCAGGCTTGCCATCTACTCAGAAATAGATCTTCTCCCCTATGTCCACAGAGGTTTTGCAGATGACGATCTGGAAGAAATCCGGCTTGCGCTGCTCAACTACCTTCCTCTGGACAAATGGTTATGGGATGGCATGTGCGCGCCGCAAATCCGTGAAATCCGAATCGGCTTGTGCGAGGAGCTGGATATTTCTGCGTACTGTAATCAGCAGTACAATTGGATGCAGATGCGGGAAATCCGTCTGGGACTGGAAAAGAAACTGGACATTGCCATCTATTCCAATCACCTGTTCAACCATGCGCAAATGCGTGAGCTTCGGCTGGGTCTGGAAGCTGGTCTCGATGTCTCTCCCTACCGCAGCTTGGTGTATTCTGCCACAGACATGAAGGAAAAGCGGCTCGCACAAATCAACCAGAAAAAATCAAACACCCCGTCCCAGCCCGCGAACAGCAAAAAGCCAGAAAAGGCAAACGGCAAAAAATCAATCTTTGACACCTTAAACAAAAAAGAATTTGTGATCTCTGTGGAGGAAAACGGCAACAAAGCTTACGCTTACATTCCGTGGGTTCCGGGCAATGCCGTCACCAAGGAGGACATCTACCACGACTTAGAACGGCGCGGAATCGTCTATGGCATACGACACGACGCAATCGAAAATTTGATTGACAAACGGCGTATGAACGAAAAGGTGCTGATCGCGGAGGGTATCCCTGCAAACCGCGGACAAGATGGATGGTTTGAATTTTTCGTGCGCCTCGACCTGCCGCGTATCCCTGCCCCCCTGCCAGATGGTAGTGTGGACTATGTCAATATCGAAGCCTTTGAAATGGTCGATGAGGGCGAGCGGATTGTGCTCTACCACCCTGCCCAGAAGGGCTCTATGGGAACGAACATCTACGGTGAATCCATTCATGCCGAAAACGGAACCGAGAAAAAACCGCTGCGCGGCGTCGGCTTCACCATTGAGCCTGACGGCGTGACCTACATATCTAAAATGAACGGAAAATTTGAGTTCGTCGGCGGGCGCATTCTGATCACCAATATGCTGGTGGTGCGCGAGGATATCACCGCTGTCACCGGCAAGCTGGAGGTGGACGGCTCCGTCCATGTCATCGGCAGCATCTACTCCGGCGGCTACATCAAGGCGACAGGAGATATCATCATCGAGCACAATGTCGAGAATGCCCAGCTTTTTGCCGGCGGAAATATTATGATCAAAAAAGGAAGCTGCTCGAAAAAAGAGTGCCTCATCGAAGCCGGCGGCGAAGTGTCGGGAAGCTTTTTTGAGGCAGCAAGCATCAATGCCGGCGGCGATGTCAAGGCAAACTACATTATGAACAGCAATATCAACACAAAGGGAAGGGTGATTGTTGCCGGAAACAAAGCGATTCTGCTAGGCGGCAAAATCTGTGCCATCAAGGGCGTGGACACCTACAATCTCGGCAACAGGCTGCACCTCAAGACAGTTTTGGACATCGGCAGAAATGAACTGTACGAAAAAGTGCAGGAACAGTATGCCATAGACAGAGCACAGCTTATAGATGAACTGGATGCGCTGGAGAAAGTGCGAAACAAAATCCGCATGCTGTGCGCTGCGGGCAAAGATGTTCCTGAATACCAGCAGCGCAAGATCTACGCTGCGATTGAGGTCAAGACACAAAAACTAGCAGAGTTAGACGGTGAGGCGTCAAAGTTAGCCAACCTGACAGAACAGACCATGAAAGAACCTATCCGCGTCAGAGGAAGGGCTTACGAGGGCAGCATGATCACAATCAACGGTATCTCCTATATACTTCCTTCGGAGGTGAGAAGAATTGTCTTTAAGCTCCGAAACAAACAGGTTGTTATGACAAGTCTGTAGCAGGCGACTGTCAATCAAAAATATCATAGAAAGAATGGTAAAATCATGAATCGCGATACTATTTTAATATTCGAAGACAATGCTATTGACCGAGAAATCTTAGTGGAACTATTCCGGTCTGAGTACAAAATACTAGAAGCAGAAAACGGCAGAGCGGGCATCGCACTCTTAAAGGACAACATTGCCTCCATCGCAGTTGTCCTGCTTGACAATCTGATGCCTGTAATGGATGGTTTTAAGGTGCTAGAACACCTAAAAGAAAAAAATATCCTAAACAGAATCCCGTTCATCATGATCACAAGTGAAAATTCCCACGATGTCGAGCGAAAAGGCTACGAGTACGGCATCGTCAGCTATATCACAAAGCCTTATCAACCCGATGTCGTCAGACAGGTTGTCCGCAATGCGATCGGCTGGTTCCAGTACAAAATGCAGCTGGAAATGATGGTCAAAAAACAGAATATCAATATCCAAAAACAAAACAGCATGTTGAAACAGCAGGCAAAAAAACTCAACCATATTAATGAAATTCTGATTGACTCCATGAGCAACATTGTGGAGTTTAGAAATATGGAATCCAAGCAGCACATCAAAAGGATTCGGGAGTTCTCCCTGTGTCTCGGCAAAAGCGTCATGAACCTTTATCCCGAATACGAGCTGACACAGGAAAAACTGGTACAGATTGGCTGGGCTTCCTCCCTCCATGATATCGGGAAAATCGCAATCTCAGACAGCATTATCCTAAAACCCGGCAAACTGACACCCGATGAATTTGAGCTCATCAAATCCCACACCACCAAGGGTTCCGAAATCATTCAGCACCGGATTCGCCTGAATGACCGCGCAATCTATGAGTACGCGTATGATATCGCCAGACACCATCATGAAAAGTATGACGGAAAAGGCTATCCCGACGGGCTCAAGGGTGATGAGATCAGCATCGCCGCACAGATTGTCTCCCTCGTGGACGTCTACGATGCACTGACCTCCAAGCGCGTGTACAAGGATGCCTACGAGCCAGACACGGCTTTCCAGATGATTCTCAACGGGCACAGCGGCACATTCTCGCCGAAGCTGTTAAAAGCCTTTGCCGAAGTACGCTCAGAGATTGAACGCCTCCTATCGATGTATCCTGACGAGGAATAAGAACCCTATGCGAAACCGTATCAAAAAAATACTCCAACAGGAAACGGTACTCACTGCCGCCTTTGTACTCGCTGTCGTCTCCGCGCTAATTGTCCCGCCAGATGAAGCCTATTTCGGCTACATAGACTGGAATACACTGCTGCTGCTGTTTAGTTTGATGGCTGTCATGGCTGGTTTCCAGAAGCTTGGCATTTTCAAGACAGTCGGCAGGAGACTGCTATCCAAGACCGGAGACACCAGACAGCTTTTGCTGGTATTGGTTTTCCTGCCCTTTTTCTTCAGTATGCTGATCACAAACGATGTGGCGCTGATCACCTTTGTGCCGTTTGCCATCATTGTACTGCGCCTTTCCCAGCAGGAAAAACTGCTTGTTCCCCTCGTTGTCCTACAGACGCTCGCCGCCAATCTCGGGAGTATGCTGACGCCGATGGGAAACCCGCAAAACCTCTATCTCTATGCGAAATCCGGTATCAGCCTCACTGCATTTTTGCAGTTGATGCTGCCCTACACAATCGCATCGGGTCTTTGTCTGTCTGCGGGAATCCTGATGATCAAAAAGGAGGCGCTGAACCCCTTGGCGCTAACCGCAGACTCTTTTTCTAAAGAGTCTGCGCAGGGGGAAAGCACTCTCCCAAAGTTCATCTGCTATAGTGTTGGCTTTCTTCTCTGCCTGCTGTGTGTCGCCAAGCTGCTTGCGCCAATCGTCGCTGCTGCAATCATTTTATTTTTCCTGCTGCTCACCGACAGCGCACTGCTAAAAAAGATTGACTACAGCCTCCTTGGCACCTTTGTCTGCTTTTTTGTCTTTATCGGCAATATGGGACGCATCGAGCATTTCTGCACGCTGCTTGCGCGTCTCCTCACAGGGCACGAACGCATTGTGGCAGTCCTCTCCAGCCAGATCATCAGCAATGTCCCCGCGGCACTGCTTCTGTCTGGCTTTACAGACAAGTATCCGCTGCTCATTGTCGGCACGAACCTCGGCGGCCTCGGCACGCTGATCGCCTCCATGGCAAGCCTGATCTCCTACAAGCAGGTTGCCCGCGAATATCCAGCTCTCAAAGGAAAATATTTTGGCAGCTTCACCTGCGCAAACCTTGTCATGCTGGCAGTCTTACTGGCGTTATCTGTATTCCTTTCCAAATAAATCATGAATTTAGAACTTTTTTCATTTTTTGTCATATTTTATAAATAAGTGAGCAAATTTTATCTAACAGCTTTGTGTAAAGTTTGCTTAAAAATCTGGAGGTTCGATATGACAAAATATGATATAGCAATCTTAGGCGGCGACCTGCGGACTGCGTGCATGGCCCCCATTTTCGTTGAAAAAGGCTACCGCGTCGTATGCTTTCGCACTGTGCCGGTGCCATGCAGCCCATCTATAAAATCCAAAATCAGTTTTACCGACTCGCTGCGCGAAGCCCTTGACTCCGCACCGATCCTCATCGGCGGCATTCCGTTTGCAAAGTCCGACTGCCTCTACTGCGAGGACGGCGCCTCCAACCTCAATCTCTCCGAAATACAGCGCAGCATCCACAAACATCAGAAAATCTTTGCGGGTGTTATCCCCGAAGATTTCCGCCGAACCTGCGAGGAGCGGGAAATCAGTTGTTATGACTTTATGCGCGATGAGCCCATGACGCTCTACAATGCCGTCTCCACCGCGGAAGGCGCCATTCTCGAGGCGCTGCTGCACAAAGACACCAACATCCATATGAGCAGCACGCTGGTGCTGGGCTTCGGCAGGTGTGGAAAGATTCTCGCAGACCGCCTGAGCGGGCTGCACGCCTGTGTCACCGTGTGCTCGAATGACGCAAACGAGCTTGCTCTTGCCTGCGCACTCGGTTTTGAGACGCTGCACCTTTCGAATCTGTGGCGCAAAATCTGCTGTTTCGAATATATTTTCAACACGATCCCTGCCTGTGTCCTAAACCGCAGATGTCTGGAAAAAGTATCCTCGAACGCGGTAATCCTCGACATCGCTTCCAACAAATCCGGCGCCGACTATGAGACTGCGGAAAAATTAAATATCAACATTCACTTCTGTCCGGGGCTCCCCGGAAAATACGCTGGTGAAAGCTGCGCAAAATACCTGACGGACTATGTGATCAATAGAATATAGCATGGAGGTTTGAATGATATGGACATCAAAGGAAAAAAAATCGGTATCGCACTGACCGGCTCCTTTTGTACCTTTGAGAAAATGTTTACAGAACTACAGAACCTAAAAGAAGCTGGCGCGGACATCTACCCGATTATGTCCGACGCCTCACAGACCATCGAAAGCCGCTTCGGAACACCTGACACCTATGTCACTAAAATAAAAGAGATAACCGGAAAGGACCCGATTATCTCCATTCCCGGCGCAGAGCCCATCGGTCCCAAAGCCTATCTCGACGCGCTGGCAATCCTTCCCTGCACAGGAAACACTGCCGCAAAACTCGCAAACGGCATCACCGACACCCCGGTACTGATGGCGGCAAAGGCGCATATGCGCAACAACAAGCCGCTTGTCATCTCCATCTCGACCAACGACGGACTCGGCATGAACCTCAAAAATATCGGACTGCTGTGCAACAGCAAAAACATCTACTTCGTCCCATTCGGGCAGGATAACTACAAGACAAAGCCAAACTCTCTGGTCGCGCATGTCGAGCTGCTGCTCCCGACCTTGGAAATGGCACTAGAGCACAAGCAGTACCAGCCAATCCTCAAGGATTATCTTGACTGAAATAGATGGAAAGTGATAATAAATTGGAAAGGACTTTCATAAAATGTGTGGAATCGCAGGCTTTAGCAGCTTTCATTTCAACTATAAGGAGGAATCCGCAAGATGGTTTTCCACGCTGCAAACGATGAATACCTGCCAGCATCACCGCGGGCCTGACGAAAACGGACTGTATCTGTCAAGAAACTGCGGGCTCTCCCACACCCGCCTGTCCATTCTGGACCTCGCGTGCGGGAAACAGCCCATGGCAAGACAGCTCGGAAACCAGCGTGCAGTCATCACCTACAACGGTGAGATTTACAACATGCCCGCACTCCGCCGGGAACTCGAGCAGGAGGGCATTGTCTTTGAAACAACCTGCGATACAGAAGTGATTCTGATGGGGTATCTTCTCCACGGCACTTCCTATGTGACACGCCTAAACGGTATCTTTTCCTTTGCCATATTTGACGAAACAAGACAGCGACTGTACCTGTTTCGCGACAGACTCGGTGTAAAGCCTTTGTTTTACACCCACTTTCGCAACACCCTCATCTTTTCCTCAGAGCTGAAAGGAATCCTGTGCTATCCTGAATTTAAGGCGCAGGCAGACCGCGACGGACTCTGTGAGATTTTCGGTCTTGGCCCTGCAAAGACTTACGGAAAGGGTGTTTTCAAAAATATAGATGAGCTGCTGCCGGGACATTATCTGGAATATTACGGCTCTGATTACGCCACGACATGCTACTGGAAGCTTGAGAGCCATCCACACGAGGAGGACTGGCAACAGACAGTCGAGAAAACCCGCTATCTGGTCACAGACGCCATCAAAATGCAGATGCTTTCCGATGTGCCTGTCTGTACCTTCCTGTCGGGCGGTGTGGACAGCAGTCTTGTCACAGCGGTATGCAGCAGCGAGCTTCGAAAGCAGGGAAAGAAGCTCGATACATACTCCTTTGACTTCAAGGACAACGACAAAAACTTCAAGGCAAACGCATTCCAGCCCTCTCAGGACAGACCTTGGGTAGATCAAATGATTGCCTACTGCCACACAAACCACCAGTATCTTGAATGTGCCAACGCCGATTTGTACAACTATCTGTTTGAGGCGGTGGACGCCAGAGACCTGCCATGCATGGCAGATGTCGAGGCCTCCATGCTCTACTTCTGCAAACGGGTTGCCGCCAATCATAAAGTGACCCTGACCGGCGAGTGCGCGGACGAAATTTTCGGCGGTTATCCGTGGTTTCACAAGAAAGAATGCTTTGACGCCGACACTTTCCCGTGGTCGATGGACTTCTCGCCGCGCACCATGCTCTTGAAAGACAGCGTGCTCGAACTGCTGCCACTAGAAGAATACGCGCACGCCGCATACGCCAAAACCATCTCCGAAGTTCCTGTGCTGGACGGGGAAAATAAAGAAGAAACACGCAGGCGGGAAATCTCTTATTTGAATCTCAAATGGTTTATGCAGACCCTTCTCGACCGCATGGACCGCACGAGTATGCACGCAGGTCTGGAGGCGCGCGTCCCATTCGCAGACCACCGCATCGTGGAGTATCTCTGGAATGTACCGTGGTCTATGAAATGCAAGGACGGTGTCGTCAAAGGGCTGCTGCGCGCCGCCGCGGACGGACTGCTGCCGGGTGAAGTCCTGTACCGGCGCAAGAGTCCCTACCCCAAGACATATGACCCCGCCTACGAAAATCTGCTGCGCACCGCAATCATCGAGACGCTTTCCGACACGCGCGCACCGCTGCGCGAATTGATCGACATGAGCAAAGTACTCGACTATATCAGCCAGCCCTCCGACTATGGCAGACCCTTCTACGGACAGCTTATGGCAGGTCCGCAGTTGCTGGCATATCTCTTGCAGGTGAATTACTGGCTGAAAAAATATGATGTGGCGTTGCTGCTGTAACTACTTTCAGAAGGCGGCACAATGACCAGCGGCAAACGGCTTCCACTTCGCCGTTTGCCGCCGCTTGATGCTCTACACCAAATAAAAACCATTGCCGGTTGAAACTTCCTTATGTGAAACAGTCTTATATCCCTTATGTTCATAAAAGCAGGCAGCACAAAGTGAAGCGTCCAGTATCGCTACATTATGTTTCGCAGATATTTCTTCTTCAAGCCGCTGCATTGTATCGCATGAATATCTCAAATCCAGCGTTACTTGCCACAATATCTGCGGATTTAATCATAAATGGTACTGCTGATGAGATTATGAAGGAACGCGAAACGGAAATATTACACTGCAATCAAATTGTAAATGAAATGCGAAACGGTTACATCGTTGAAAGTAAACTTACTTGCCAAATCCAGTATTTACTCTTACCCGATTACTTCACAGGAAAAAGTTTTGAAATCTACGCGTTACAAGCAGGTGTACAAGTATATGGCGCCGAAAGATTTACAGTCGGTAATAAACCTGCTGATAAAACTGCAAGAATTTCAGTCATAACGCACCCAACCATCAATGACTTAACAGAGGGGATACAGCGCCTAAAAAAGTATTATCATAAAGAATAGAATGCGCGTTGTTTTCGGTGGGGCGATGTGCTATACTTGTAACCAACAAAATCGACATTTGGAGGCGGGAATACTATGATAAAGCATATATGTATGTTTACATTAAAAGAGGATAATAGAGAAAAGAATATTATTGAATTTTTTGAAAGAGCTGAAAAGTTAAGAGAATTAGAGATAATAAAACAATTTAATATAGTTAGAAATGCGGAAAGAACACCAGTTTCCAATTATGATGTTGCTTTAATTTTTGACTTCGATACAGTAGAAACATTAGAGGAGTACCAAAAATCACAACAGCACATGGAATTTGGAGAATTTGTATCTTCCATTAGAATTGATAGAGCTTGTATTGATTATGAAATTTGATTTAGCTAAAAATTCCAGTTTATACGCTTTTTCAATAACTTTCCCTTGTTTTTGCCCTTATGTGCAGGTTACAAGGGAAAGTTTTTATTTCTGTTGGACGTTTCAGCACAATCGATGAGGTTGATCCGGCAATAGGTTTGATTAACAGAATATCATTGACGATCATTGCACAGCTTGAGGAAACACCACACTAAACCGTGTCCCCAGCCCCTCGCGGCTCACGATGTCATAATACCCCTGATGTTTATCCACAATCCACTTGGCGATTGACAGTCCAAGTCCGGTGCCGCCTGTCTTGCTGTTTCGCACGCTGTCCGCCCTGTAAAAGCGGTCAAAGGCGTGCGTGACGTCCTCCTGCGACATGCCGATTCCGTTGTCCTGTATCCCATAAAACGGCGAGCCGTCTTTCCATGCGCCCACGCGGAGCAGAATCTCCTCCCCCTGTTTGGTGTACTTTGCCGCATTGTCAATCAGGATTCTTGCAGACTGTTTTAGCATATCGCTGTCCCCGTACACCTCGACAGTCTCTGTCTCCTCAAAGCGGTATCGGTGCTTTTCGTCGATCATGAGTGATTCCTCGTAGACCTCACGCATGATACTGTTTAGCTCGTGCTTCTTCATGTCAAGGTTTTGCCGGTTAGAGTCCCCGCGCGCCAGAAACAAAAGCTGCTCCACTAACTTCTGCATATGGTTGGATTCATTTTTGATCGCCTCGATGGATTCTTCAAGGATTGCCGTGTCCTTTTTCCCCCATCGATCGAGCATGTTGACGTATCCTTGTATCACGGCAATCGGGGTGCGCAGCTCATGGGAGGCGTCCGACACAAACTGCGTTTGCTGCTTGTAGGAGGCGCGAATGCGCTCTAGCAGACCATTCAGGGCTGTCTCGATGCCCTGCAAATCCTTGTCGTGCATGTGGATACCATTTTCCATAGCCTCCACCTTGAGATTGGAGATCGCATCTTCCAGATTGTGATACTTCGTCTCATCAAACGCTATCTCGCTGAGCTCCTGCGCCCGCGCTGCAATCTGATTCAGCGGCCGCAGTTCCCTGCGCACCTGCCCCGTCCCGGAAAACGCCATCATAATCAGATCAAGAAGCTGCGCCGCAATGAGAATCACACCGCCCATGCGCAGCAAATTAAGCCACACGCCAGCCGGAATCTGATACAATACTTGCCCTGAGCCGTCCGACACTGTATAGAGCGCCTTCCAAAAATCTATCTTATACGAAAATTCTCTCGTATAACGAAAGGAAAAGTTCCCTGCCATCTGCAAATCCATACCCACGATAAAAATCCCTGCGAGCAGTACAAACACAAGCACATCTGTTGTGATATAGGTCATAAACAAACGCCCCATATAATTCAGATTAATCTTTCTGGCTATGGAAGTCACCCGCACGGTATCAAACGGTCTTTTTTTCTTCTTTTCTTTCATGCCCACTCCCATCTGCCCACTTCGGCGGGCTTACGAATCAAGACTTTCTTATGTTATTCGTCTTTGATACAATATCCCACACCTCGCACGGTCTGGATAATCTTCACTTGATACACATCATCTATTTTACTCCGAAGATACCGGACATACACGTCGATGATATTCGTCTCGCCCATATAGTCATATCCGCACACCTTTTCAAGAAGCGTATCTCTCGAAATCACAATATTTTTATTCTCCAGTAACACGCGCAGCAGTTCAAACTCCCGGTGCGTCAGCTCGACCTGCTGCCCGTCATAGCTGACCTCATAGCGCTGCACATCCATACAGAGCTTTCCGATACCAAGCTGGTTTTTGTCTGCACTGGGCGCGCCGCCGCGCTTTTTGAGCACTAAGCGGATACGTGCAAGCAACTCCTCGATGGCAAACGGTTTTGTCATGTAGTCATCTGCACCGCCGTCAAGGCCGGCAACTTTATCCATCACCTCATCGCGCGCCGTGAGCATAATGACAGGTATGTCAGAATTTTTGCGCAGGCGCCGAAGCACCTCAAATCCATTTAGCGCAGGCAGCATCACATCGAGCACCACCAAATCCGCCTTGCCGCTCAGCGCCTTCTCAAGCCCCTCTCTGCCATTGACCGCCTTCATGACCTCGTAGCCCTCATGCAAAAGCTCCAGCTCCAGAAAACGCCCAATCTTCTCCTCATCCTCCACGATCAAAACTGTAATTGCCATCTCTTCCTCCTTTTTTCCTTGGGACTGCTGCGTGCACGCGCGCCAAACGTCCGTGTGCATAAAAATGCACGAAAGACTGACTATCCGTAATAGTCAGCCCGTTTCCTGTGCAAATAATATTAGTTCTCCTCGTCCTTTACTGTGCCGCCAAACTCATTCTTGATGCTCTCCGCCGCTTCTGCCGCACTGTCCATCGCCCTGTTGATATCAATGTCCACGCTTCTCACATCCGGTCCGCAAAACTGATATCTCATATCAAAGAACAATCCGACCACCAGCAGCGGAACAATCACCCAGAATGAGAAGATCAGCAGCACTACCAATAGGGTAATCGGCATACGGAAAATTTCCTTGTTGTCACGCTCCACGCAGAAGCTGTTGTTGTTGCCTTTTTCGATCAGCCCAAGACACCAGTCCCCGAACCGTTTCAGTTTGTCAGAAAAGGTTGATTTGCACTCCTTCTCATCCACCTCAATCTTTACTTTCTCGGTCTGTGTCGTGTAGCTTGACTGCTCTGGCCCATGTACTTTTCCGGCCTGCTCCAAGTAGATCATCGCGTCGAGGATATCCCAATTGCTGTTCTCGAGTGCCTGCTTTGCCTCCTCATATGTCACGTTTGCATGTTCTCTTAATTTTTCTACCTTTTCAAAATTATCCATTTTTTTCTCTCCTTTTTGAATGTTTATGTTCTTTAACCAGTGTCTTTGTGCTGCTGCTCACTGTTGATGATATTACTATAAACAATCAAAATTAATCAAAAATACTGTTTCGATTAAAAACAGATTAAAAGTTGACAATCCATTCCTATACGTTATAATGAGGCATAGCAGCCCAAAAATCATGATTTCGATTCGCATCATGTGAGAAGAACAAGAACGGGGAATTATTATGAAACTTTACCTAGCCCCTATGGAGGGGATCACTACCTATATTTACAGAACGGCTTACTATCATTACTTCGGCGGCATCGACAAGTACTTCACGCCGTTTATCGCCAGCAAAAAGCTGAACCGGCGGGAGTTGAACGAAATCCTGCCCGAGCACAATCAAAATCTGAATGTCGTGCCGCAGATTCTGACAAACCGCGCGGACGAATTTTTATTGATTGCGGGGAAAATTGCCGAATACGGCTATCAGACCGTGAATCTCAACCTCGGCTGTCCATCTGGCACTGTCGCTGCCAGAAAGCGCGGCGCAGGGTTTTTGAGTGTGCCCGATGCGCTGGATTGCTTTTTATATGAAATATATGAGAAGTCTCCTGTGAAAATTTCCATCAAGACACGGATTGGCATCGAATCCATCGAAGAGTGGGCGCGCATTCTTGAAATATACCAAAAATATCCAATAGATGAGCTGATTATCCACCCTCGCCTGCAAAAAGAATTTTATCAATACAAACCGCACGCAGAAGCCTTTGAAGCCGCTTTGGCGGCACCGCCCAAGTTTCCGCTGTGCTACAATGGAGATATTATTTCAGTAAAAAGCTGTGAAGCCCTGCTGGACAGGCTGCCGCAGACGGACTGCATGATGATCGGGCGCGGTATTCTCAAAAATCCGGCGCTGCCCGCACAAATCCGGCGCATGACACAATCAACGATTGATACAGCGATCGGTCTACAATCGCACCAAGCACCCCAGCAGCCAAGTCTACCGCCAGACGATGCTGTAGGTGCTGTGTCCGAAGCGCTTCGCAAAGAAACCCTCAAAGCCTTTCACGATGAAATCTTTGAGGGTTATGCCGCCCAGATGCCGGGGGAGACGCCCACCCTTTTCAAGATGAAGGATTTGTGGACATACCTGATCGCGTGCTTTGCCTCCGCTGACAAACACTTAAAGAAAATCCGCAAGGCATCTAATTACACAGACTATAAGATTGCGGTCAATCACCTTTTCCGGGAGTGCGAGCTTGCGCCCGCCAATCCTTAATCTGCTCTAGCCGCTTCTTGTACGCAGCCTCCTGCCCCTGTGTGGTTGGCTGATAGTACTGTCTGTCCAGCAAAGAATCTGGCAGACATTGCATATGCGCGATCTTCTCCTCTGTGTCATGGGCGTACTGATAGCCTTTTCCGTAGTCCAGCGCGCCCATCAGTTCCGTGACAGCATTGCGTATCACGAGCGGCACTGGTTCGGCAAGCTGCTCTGCGGCGTCGAGCTTCGCATGTTCATATGCCATGTAGAGTGCGTTGGACTTCGGCGCCAGCGACATGTAGACGACCGCCTGTGTCAAGTGCACACTGCACTCCGGCATACCGATGAAATGACATGCCTGATATGCCGCCACGGCAATTGAGAGCGCCTGCGGGTCCGCAAGCCCCACGTCCTCACTCGCAAAACGCGTCACGCGCCTCGCCACATACAGCGGGTCTTCACCTGCTTCGAGCATTCGGGCAAGCCAGTACACCGCGGCGTCCGGGTCCGAATTGCGCATGGATTTGTGCAGCGCGGAGATCAGATTGTAGTGCTCCTCTCCCTTTTTATCATACAGTAAGGACTTCTTGGCGGTGCACTGTTCTAACGTCTCCTCGGTGACTGTGACTGCCCCGTTTTCGTCAAGCTCGCCGTTCAAAACAACCATTTCGAGCGTTGATAACGCTGTTCTCGCATCGCCATTGGCAAAGTTTGCGATCGCATGAAGCATCTCATCGGAAATACACACCTGCTGCATACCAAAGCCCCTGCAATCCGTGAGCGCACGCGACAGCAGCGTCGTCAGCTCGTCCTCGGTGAGCGCATGAAGCACAAACACCTTGCAGCGCGACAAGAGCGCGCTGTTAATCTCAAACGACGGATTCTCTGTCGTCGCGCCAATCAATATAATGCTGCCCTTCTCCACAAACGGCAGAAAAGCGTCCTGCTGTGCCTTGTTAAACCGATGAATCTCGTCCACGAACACGATTGTCCGCTCGCCAAAACGGCGGTTCTGCTCTGCCTGCTCCATCACTGTGCGGATTTCTTTGATTCCGCTCGTAACTGCTGAGAAATCAATAAAGGCAGATTTCGTCCTGCCTGCAATAATCCGCGCCAGCGTGGTCTTGCCTACCCCCGGCGGCCCCCAGAATATCATGGAGGAGACTTGATCGCTCTCAATTAAACGGCGCAGCACCTTCCCTTTGCCGAGCAGATGCGTCTGCCCCGCATATTCTTCCAAAGACTGAGGACGCAGCCGCGCCGCAAGCGGCTGCGGCTGCTCCCTGTCAAATAACGTCATCTGTTCCATAATTGATTCAAATCCAACTTATTCAATAGAAGAAACACAGTTGTACATCAGCATCGCAATGGTCATCGGACCCACCCCGCCCGGAACCGGCGTGATCGCACTGGTGTGCGGTGCTACCTTCTCGTAATCAACATCGCCGCAGAGTTTGTTCTGCGCATCACGGTGAATCCCGACATCAATGACAACAGCGCCTTCTTTTACATAAGAGTCATCTACAAACTTCGGCTTTCCGACTGCCACGACCAGAATATCCGCCTGCTTTGTGAGTTCCTTGAGATTCTGCGTGCGCGAATGGCAGACGGTGACAGTGCCATTTTCCCGCAGCAATAAAAGTGCCATCGGTTTGCCTACAATGTTGCTGCGCCCAATCACGACACAGTGTTTTCCTGCGATTTCAATTTGAGAGCGCTTTAGAAGCTGGATAATGCCAAGCGGCGTGCACGACACAAAGCCCCTGCTGCCCACGCAGAGCGCCCCCACGCTTTTCTCATGAAATCCATCGACGTCCTTCTCCGGCGCAATGGTCTGAATGACCTTCTGTTCATCAATCTGCTTGGGCAATGGGAGCTGTACTAAAATGCCATTCACGGCATCGTCGGCATTCAGCTTTTTCACAAGGTCTAACAACTCCTGCTCTGTCGTCTCCTCCGGCAGCTCATAAGATAACGATTCAATGCCAATGTAGGCACACGCCTTTTTCTTGTTGCCGACGTACACGCTAGACGCCGGGTCACTGCCCACTTGTATCACTGCCAGACAGATTGTTTTTCCCTGTGTTTTGAGCGCTGATACTTTTTCTTTTAACTCGTCCTTAATTTCCTGCGAAATTTTCTTTCCGTCTATGATCTGAAACATCAAAGTGCCTCCTAGTCTTTTTCTAAGCTTTATTATTTCTTGCGCAGAACCAGATGCTGCGGCAGACCATTGACCATAAACGGCTGATAATCCCCTTGAATCAGCGGCTCGATGTAATTGATAAACTCATCGGTCACATAGTTGCCTTCTCTGTTTACCCAGTTTCTCGGAACGACCTTTTCATTGTTGGCAATGCGGTGTACATCATAGATGCCCGCAGCGCTCATGTAAGGGTCGTCGGACACGCGGTCAATGACCACCATCTTCCCTGTGTCGCCCTCGTCGGCTGCCTTCACCGCAGCACCGCCGACCATAAATGCCTCGTTGACATCGACGCGCGACGCCATGTGCGACGCACTTCTTTGCAGTGTCGAAAACTCAATACTGCGCGTCTTGCAGCCAATCTCAGCGCCAAGATAGCCCGCCAGATAAGCCGCTGTTCCCTGCAATTGCTTATGGCCAAACGCATCCACATAATCGGCGCCGCCGGACAGCTCACAGACATATCTGCCGTCAGCGAGCTTGATGCCCTCTGAGACTGCGATGATGATAGACTCTTTCTTTTTCAATAAATCCTGTACTTTTTTGAGGAACTTATCAATGTCAAACGGAATCTCCGGCAGGTAAATCAAATCCGGTCCATCGCACTCCTCCGTCTTTGCCAGTGCGGTTGCGCCGGTGAGCCATCCTGCGTTGCGCCCCATGACCTCGATCACGGTGATCATTGTCTTGTGGTAGGTCAGTCCCAGCGCGTCACGAATCACTTCCTTGGTTGACGCCGCGATATATTTTGCAGCGCTTCCAAAGCCGGGCGTGTGGTCTGTCAGTGCAAGGTCATTGTCGATCGTCTTGGGCACACCCAGAAACTTCTGCGTATAGCCTTTCAGGATTGCATAGTCTGACAGCTTCTTGATGGTATCCATAGAGTCGTTGCCGCCGATATAGATAAAGGTCTCGATATCCAGTTTGTCCAGTATATTGAAAATCTTGTCATAAATATCCGGGTTTTCGTGAATATCGGGAAGTTTATAACGGCATGAGCCCAAAAATGCCGACGGTGTGCGCTTTAGCAGTTCAATATCCATATCCGAATGAATCTGTGTGGACAAATCCACATACTGCTCATCGAGAAATCCCTGAATGCCGTGGAGCATTCCGTACACCTTGTGAAAACCTCTCTCCTTCGCGGTCTTGTACACGCCTGCCAGACTGGAATTGATGACCGATGTCGGTCCTCCTGATTGTCCTACGATGATGTTTCTTTTCTTGGCCATTGTTGTTGCCCTCCTTTTCTTATACTTCTATATTCCTAACACGTTGCCCCGCCTACGACGTTTTTCTTCAAAACCGCCTCGCGGTCAATCGCATGATGTAACAGTTTTTCCTGCACATAGTCAAATCCCAGCCGGTCGATGGTGTCCGCAAAGCGCTCCCCGGAATTTCCCTCGTCGCGGAAAAATAAGATCGCGCGCTCTACCAGATCAATCACTTCCTCCTCCGAGGTAAACAGCTTGTCGAGCATATGTCCCTGTGCCACCTTCTTGCCCCAGCGGCCTCCGATGTAAATCCGATAGCCGGCTGCGGACTCATTTACTGCGCCAAACGGGCACTTGTTGACACAGCGTCCGCAGTGGTTGCACGCCTCCGCGTCAATCTGTATCTTTCCCTCCTGCATCTGCGCGACATGAATCGGGCATCCCTTCTCCACCTGACACACATTGCAGCCGCGGCACTTCGATAAATCAATCTCCGGCACGCGCTGTCCGACGATGCCAAGATCGTTCAAATCCGGTTTCACACAGTTATTCGGACAGCCGCCGACTGCAATCTTGAACTTGTGCGGCAGGGAGACATCATGATAGCCCTCGTAATACAGGTCATGCAGCTTCTGTGAGAGCTCAAACGTGTCAATCAGACCATACTGGCAAGTCGTCCCCTTGCAGGAAACCACAGGACGCACTTTAGAGCCGGTGCCGCCGGTCTCCAACCCTGCCTCTGCCAGAAATGCGCGCACATCATCAATGCTGTCATACGGCACACCTTGGATTTCCAGTGTCAGACGTGTGGTCATCGTCACCTCGCCTGTGCCAAACTTTTCTGCCGCCTCGGCAATCTTTTTCTGCTCGTCCGCCGTAATCTTGCCGTTTCTCGTGATAACACGTACATTGAAGATATCGTCATAGCGCTTATCCTGCAGGCAGCCAAGCCCCTTCACGCGCTTGATATCCTCCGGCGAGAGCCTTCTGCCATTTCGCGGCACCCGAACATCGTTGAAAGTGATGCCGCCCTCCAAGACAAGGGTGTTCATGTAGCCAAGCGCTTTCAGGCGGTTCTGTAAAAAGTATCCCCGCTTGCCCTTTGCGCACACAAGCAGCAGCTTTGCATCTTTGTCCAGCCCCTCGATCGGCGCGGTCACTTTGGAGAGATTCACCCATTTTGCATTTGGAATTGTTGCCGCTGGCAGGGCGTCCAATACGGTGTACTCCTTCGCCGCACCCGAAGCGTACTCTGACGGGCTCATGCTTTCAAGCACGCCGTCCAGCTTGTTTTCCAGTATGTAACATGCTGTGACAAACGGATGGATTGCGGTGGAGAACGGCGGCGCATAGGCAAAATCCATCGTGTCAAAATCTTCCAGCTTCATTCCCTGATAAATTCCTGTCACTGCGATGTCCACCATCTTGTCAACCGCCCCTGCGCCAAGCACCTGTATGCCGAGCAGTCTGCGGCTCTTTGTCTCTGCGGTAAGCTTGACGATAAAGGAGGAGGCGCCGGGATAGTAATGCGCTTTGTCATCCAGCACACAGACAACAGATGTCGCCTCCAGCCCAGCCGCTTCTGCCTGCTCGTGCGTCAGACCTGTCCTGCCGCCATTGAGCGTGGGCAGCAGACGCACAACACCAGTCCCCAGACAGCCGCCATAGCCATTGCCCTGATTATGCAGCTTCTTTGCCATTGCGCGGGCGGCAAGGTTGGCTGTCGAGCCCATTGCAGACCACTGCGGTTTGCCGGTCAGCGCATTTTTGACCATCGCACAGTCCCCCACCGCATAGATGTCTGCGAGATTTGTCCGCATTTCCTCGTCCACCAGAATCGTGTCCTTGAACATCTCAATCCCGGAATCCTTCAAAAATGCGGTTGCCGGCCGCACACCGATCGCAAGAATGACGAGCTCTGCTTGCAGCGTGCCCCCGTCGGTGGTGACACTCTCCACGTGGTCTCCTCCGTTGATTCCCCTGAGACTCACAGAGGTCAGTACACGCATTCCGCCCGCCTTGAGCTGGCGTTTGGCATATCCAGCCATGTCCGCGTCAAAGGCATTTGGCATAATCTGCGGCGCGGCGTCGATCACGGTCACGTCCAGCTTCATCGCAGCGAGGTTCTCCGCCACCTCAAGCCCGATAAAACCAGCGCCGCACACCACCGCACGGCGGCAGTTGTTCACCTCCGCGTAAGCGCGGATTGCCACGGCATCATCTGGTGTGCGCACGCAGAATGCCCCAGCCAGTCCCACGCCGTCCACCGGCGGCACAAAGGGCGCTGCCCCGGTCGCAATAATCAGCTTGTCATAATTTTCTGTAAAACTGCTGCCGTCTGTGCGGCGTATGGACACCTGCTTCGCGCTGCTGTCTATGCCGACGGCCTCACAGCCTGTCTGCACCTGCGCCCCCGTAAGCCCTGCATACTTTTCCGGCGAATTGACAATCAGCTCGTCTCTGGTGGCAATGTCGCCGCCAATATAGTATGGCAGACCACAGCCCGCGTAGGAGATGTCTGTGCTTTTCGTAAAGATAACCACCTCCGCCTGCCTGTCCAAGCGCTTTAGCTTCGCCGCGGCTTTGGTGCCCGCCGCCACGCCGCCTAAAATTACATACTTCATCGCTTTTCCTCCTCGTCATAATTGATATCTGATGTATTTTCATATACTATAGTATAGTGCACTTTGTTGGACTTATCAATAAATTTTATGCAAAACTTGTGGAATTTATGTGCTTTCTTACGGCTGCGTTCCCAACTGCTTTTTAATCTGTGTCGAGCTAATCCCCTGCGTGTACTCGAAAAATTCCATATTAGAGCCGACTGCGCGCAGTTGTGCCAAATCTCTGTCCCAGTCCGGCCCGTGGTCATTTCCGGAGAAATGGCAGTCGAAATGATACAGGTTCCACGCGTCAATTTTCTTCGTGTTGTGAAAATCTACCGCCACCACCTCATCGACCTCGCGAATCGCCGCCACGACCGCCGCACGCTGCTCATAAGGAATATGCGGCCTTTTGTGCTTGAAATGCTCTACCAACTCATCAGTCAAGACGCCCACTATCAGATGTTCGCACCGCTGCTTAGAGCGCCTGATCAGATTCAAATGCCCCACATGAAACAAGTCAAAGACACCCGGCACATACCCAATATGGTATGGCTTGGCGCCTGCGGCGGCATCTGCCGGACGCTCGGCGCTGTCCTCCTTCTGCGGCGCCTCCATCTGAAACACTTTCACAGACGGCGCCGCGCTGTTGAGCCTATCCACATTGCGCTGCATTCGCGCGCCATCAGGATATGCCCAGCCGTAGAATGCCTTGTGCGCCTCATGCCTGCGCACCGCACTCAAAAAGCGGTCCTCCTCCTGCCTGAAAATCTGCCAAAGTGCACCCAGCTCGTATTTTTCCAGAAAATACCCAAGCGGAATATACTGCTCTGCGCGCTCTGTAAAACAATAAATATAGTGCACCGCGCGAAACAGCGCATACTTTGCAGGATAGTTTTCACGCACAAACTCCTGATCAAAATAGACAAATCCGCCATTCTGGTAAAAGCAGTTCAGCGGAATCAACTCTATATACACCTTCTGTAATATGGGGCCCCACGGCAGATGTCTGGTATCCTGTGTCAACAGCATATTTTTCGAAGCATCGACCTCCTCCGAGGAACGAAGGATATTCTGCCACAGCTTTTCGACAATCTCCTGAACCTGCTCTGGCTTCTGCGCAATAATTTCCTTAATATAGTTAGAAAGCATCGGCAGATGCACGCGCGGCATGGTGATGCTTCCGTTTTTGACTGTCTGCGGCACAACGTCCAGCCCATGCGCTGCAAGGTCCTGTACATGTGCTGCCAAGCGCTGTATACTTTGTGTTCCTTCTTTATATAAAGGAAGCTTTGCCACGGTGTCATTCTCGTAAATCACAGTCGCAAAACTCCTCTCCTCACCGCGGTCTGTTGACACCGCGGCATAGACCACCTTGCCAAGAGCGCCTGCCGCAGCCTCTTTGCTGCCCGAAGCCTGATACACCGCCTCCACAAGAAATGAGTTTGCAAAAAATGGGAACACCTCATTTGCCACCAGATCATCATACAGAAGATTCTCATTAAAAAGCACTGATACATGATCTGGATAATAGGGAATCAGCCGCTCTCGCAGGTTGTTCTCCGGCAGATATGCATCGGTGTAAATCAACTGGGGAAGTCTGTAATCCGGCAATGGATAGTATACTTTTGTGGCGTCAAACCCCGCCTGCTCCCAGATATCGTCAATCTCCCTGCGCGTAAAGGAATGCGCCCCCCGGTTTCCCTCTGGATACTTGCGGATGCTGTCAAACACCTTTCCTGTATGAATATTTTTCATGCCGGCAAAATAGCGCAGCCCATAGCGGTTGTCCACTGCCGCAAGGAGGATTCCTCCCGGTTTGAGAAACTGCTGAAGCGACCGCAGATAGGATGCATAAGGCTCTTTGTCAAACGAACCCTTTCCGGCGCGCTCTAAGATTCCTGTCAATATAATATAGTCAAATTTTTTCTCAAAAGCCATATCCAAGATATCCCCAACATAAATAGACAGGTTGTCCCTGTCCTCATACCGCTTTTGCATAATCTGCGCTCGATACAGCGACCGCTCTGTCACGACAACCTCGGCAGCACGCTCGCAGAACAGTCCTGTCAGCGCGCCGTAACCGCCGCCAATCTCAAGGATTCCCGCATCACTGCCAAAGTCGTACCAGTTAAAGAGCCCCCGGCGCAGCTCGCTGAGCGCAAGATACACTGGAAAACGCCCCTCCTTCTGTATATTCTTATTTTCCGAAAAGACATACTGATGTACTGCCTTGTCTGTCTCAGACACTGCTGTCAGATCAATCTCTTTATTTTTTGCATATATTGTAGATAGCTCTGCCATATTCTCCCCCTATTTTCCAATAAAAATATTATATGCCAATGCACCTATCCTCACCCGCGCCAAACCGAATCAACTCCACCTTCGTGCTGTCCTGCTGCACCAGCATCACAGTCCACAACTCCTGTGACACGTCGCCGAGTACACGGTCATACGTCACGGCGTGATCTGGTTTTTTGTCCTTGAAATCCTCGATTTTCGTACAGCCCAGTGACACAATCGGAAATAATCTCCCGCTGTAAATCTGGTCTGCATGATTATGCCCGTGAATCCAGCCCAGTACACAGTGCGCCGCATCCTGCCGCACATACTCCTCCAACACGTCAACCATTTTCCCGCCATTTCGGATATCCTTACTCCAATAATGAATCTCTGGAAGAGGCGGCACATGGGAAAAGACCAGCACGCGGTATGTTTTGGGAACCGTTTTCAGTGTCCTTTGTAACCATAATACTTCCTCCTCCGAAAAGCCGTACCGCTTCTCCTCGCACTCGTCAAAAGAATGCAGAAAGAGCGCCCGCACGCGCATATCCTCAAAATCCCGGTAATAATACAGCGCATGTCCTTCCCGCACAACATTGTCGCAGCAGTCACTCTGGTACAGCCAATACTGCTCCTCCTTTGTAAACCGCTCTGGATTACTCATAAAATAATTCGTATCGTGATTGCCCATCACCAGATAGAGCGGCTTTTGCAGTGAAAATAAATCCTGTTTGACTGTCTGCACATAATCATAATTGACGCGCCGGCTGACCATGCCGTCTGTCAGATCGCCCAAGTGTATCACCCCGTCAAAGGGCGCGCGCCTGTCTACTTCCCTGATACAGTCAAAGGTGTCCTCCCATGTGCCGTTCACGACATAATGCGAATCCGTCAAAAGAAGGAACGCATAGGTGCCTCCCTTCTTTTTCGCCGCATAAAGTTTCGCTGCGGTATCCTCTATTTCCTGCTGAAACGCTGGTTTTCGTAAAATCTCGCCCGCTTGGTTCTGAGTACTGTCCTCTGCCTGTATGTTGGCTGCGGCTGGCTGCGGGTTCCAGCGCAGAATGTCATTGATATGTGCTGCCTCTGCGCTGTCAAGCCTTCTGTTGTCACGTCTGCGCAGATTTACCCTGAAATAGCATTCCCGCGCAAAGGTATAGCAGTCGCTGTGATATTCATTAGGCGGAACCGTGCTGTCGAAGGCTGCCCAGCTCTGGTTTTCCTGATATGCATAGGTGTAGATATATGTGTTGTCACGCTCGAGCGTGTAGACTGCCACTGCAAACTCATATTCTGTGTCGAGCAGCAAAAGCTGGCTGCCCGGCATTGCCCGGTAAAAATGAAGGGTGGTCATCCTGTCCGGATGACCATACTCCAGCATTCCGGTGCAGATGGACAACCGCACACCCTCCTGCGCCTCTAAAAGCTGCCGATTCATGTCATTTGTCCCCTTTTTTCCTCGATGTCCTCCACCGGCTTTTCCAAGCCTTCGATGGTCAGATTATTTTTTTCCGCGTAATCCCACAATGCCGCATGGATTGCCTCCTCTGCGAGCAGGGAGCAGTGCACCTTGGCAGGCGGCAGTCCGTCGAGCGCCTCCATTACTGCCTTGTTTGTCACTTCAAGCGCCTGCTGGACAGTCTTTCCTTTTACCAGCTCTGTCGCCATGCTGCTTGTCGCCACGGCAGCGCCGCAGCCAAAGGTCTTGAATTTCGCTTCCTGAATCACACCGTTTTCATCAATATCAAGATACATGCGCATGATATCCCCGCACTTTGCATTGCCGACAGTGCCCACACCGCTTGGCTGCTCAAGCTCGCCCACATTGCGCGGATTGTTGAAATGGTCCATCACCTTCTCACTGTACATGGTGTCTCTATCCTCCTATTCTAAAAAATTGTCTCTTGGAATCTCTCCCTGCGCCTTGACAAAATCCTCATACAACGGCGACATGCCGCGCAGACGCTCTACGATGCTCTTGATCGCCTCGACAGCGGCATCAATGTCCTCCCGCGTCGTCTCTTCCGAGAGTGTCAGACGAAGGGAACCATGTGCGATCTCATGCGGCAGTCCGATGGCAAGCAGCACATGAGACGGGTCAAGAGAACCCGATGTACACGCAGAGCCGGACGACGCACAGATGCCTTTCTGGTCTAACAAAATCAGCAGGGATTCCCCCTCAATAAAGCGGAAACAGAAATTTGCATTATTGGGCAGCCGCTTAGATGGATGACCGTTTAACCTGCTGTATGGGATTTCCGCCAGCACTCTCTGAATCAGATAATCCCGCAGTTTTGTCTCTTTTTCGATGGTCTCCTCCATCTGTGCAGCGGCGCGCACTGCCGCTGCGCCAAGCCCTACAATGCCCGGCGTGTTATGTGTGCCGGCGCGGCGTGCGCGCTCTTGTGCCCCGCCATGAATCAACGGCCCCATACGAACTCCTTTTCGAATATATAAAAATCCGATGCCCTTGGGCCCGTGGAATTTATGGCCGCTGACACTCAGCAAATCGATGTGGAGTGCATCGACATCAAGCGGGATATGGCCGTATGCCTGCACTGCATCTGTGTGAAAAAGAATGCCGTTTTTCTTCGCAAGCGCACCAATTTCCTGTAAGGGCTGTATCGTGCCGATTTCATTATTTGCCGCCATAATCGAAATGAGTGTCGTGTCCGGCCTGATGGCTGCCTCCAGCTCATCGAGCTTTACGATGCCGTCCTCCCCCACCTGAACATAAGTCACCTCATAGCCATGTTTTTCCAGATCTTGAAAAGCGTGCAGCACCGCATGGTGCTCAATCGCGGAAGTAATCAGGTGCCTGCCCTTTGCCGCCGACGCCTCCGCTGCCGCCTTGACTGCCCAGTTGTCAGACTCACTGCCGCCCGCTGTAAAATAAATCTCATTGGGCTGTGCACCGATGAGCGCCGCGGACTGCCTGCGCGCCTCGTCCACTGCCTTTGCGGCGCTGCCTGCAAAGCTGTATATGGATGATGGATTGGCATATTGTTCACAAAAATACGGCTTCATTGCCTCGAATACCTCCTCCGAGACGCGGGTTGTCGCCGCATTGTCAAGATAAATCATTTTTTCTTCCTCCTTTATTGAATCAACTCTGTTTTCTCCTGCTCGATTTCGAGGAGCTCCTGTAATGTTGTCGTATCTATCACATGGTTCACTGCCTCATAGATGCGGCGGTAAATCTCCACCGTGGCACATCTGGCTTCCCGCTCGCAGGAGAGTGCATTCTCAGCAAGGCATTCTACAGGCGCAAGAGAACCTTCGGTCATTCTGAGAATCATGCCGACTGTGTATTCTGCGGGCGCCTTCACGAGCTGGTAGCCGCCCTGTGCGCCGCGGGTGCTTCGCACACAGCCAGCTTTGTTCAGCACTGCGATAATCTGCTCCATATATTTCTCCGAGATTCCCTGTCTCGAAGCGATCTCTTTCAGCTTCACGGTCTCGCCGGGATGCCCCGCAAGATCCAGCATGATTCGCAAAGCGTATCTTCCCTTTGTCGATATGGTCATATACACCCTCCTTTTGTCTGACTATATTATTATATATAGCATCTATTTCCTAGGAAGTCAATAGGTTTAGTTGATATTATTGTTATCTCACGTTACTGTTCAGACGTCCGCCAAAGTAGTGGGAATCATGCGCCAAAATGCTTGCACTTTAGCATTTTGTGTGCAAAATCTGTTATAATTCACACCTCAATAGCTTATATGCCAATAAAAACTGGCGTGGGTGTGAATTGTAACTAAAAATTACTGTATTTTTATTGATATTGTGATATACTTCAAAACATAAGGAGATAAATAAAATCATACCATTTTATGCGTATTCTCCTCAAAAAGAAAAACTGTATCCTGAAAGGAAGTGAATATAATGCCATTGCCACAAGAAAAATATTACACTGTTGAGGACTTTTACAACATGCCTGATGATATCCGCGCAGAACTGATTGAAGGGCAGATCGTCTATATGGCGTCTCCTAGCCGCCTGCATCAAGATATATCACATGAATTAGACTTTGCCATAACAAGCTATATCAAGTCAAAGGGCGGTAAATGCCGTGTCTACACTGCCCCGTTCGGCGTACAGCTCAACGATAAAAAGGATACGGTACTTGAACCGGATATCTCTGTCATATGCGACACGGACAAACTTACATCACGCGGCTGCGTTGGTGCGCCGGACTGGATTATTGAAATTGCCTCCCCATCCAATCCCAGTCATGATTACATCACAAAACTGAACCTGTACCACGAAGCCCATGTCCGCGAATACTGGATTGTTGACGATCAAAGCAGTCAAGTCCTTGTATATAACATGGCGTCTGGGCAATTTGTCATGAAGGCATACTCTTTTACTGATACGATCAAGGCTGGAATCTTTGATGACTTGTACATTAACTTCTCAAGCCTTGACCTTGGTATCTAAGATCTGTATTCCCCTGAGCTGCTGCCAGCTTCTCCTTCATGGCAGCAGTTTTCTTCTTACTCACTGCTGCCATAAAAGAATTATCAGATACTAATTCCCCCGCCGGAGCAAATACGCAGACACCGCCATCACCACGGCACACAGCACGCCCAGCACCACTGGCAGCAAAACTGTGACCGCAGACACTGCAAGCCTGTTCTGCCTGTAAAAACGCTGCCCTCTAAGATCAGAAACCACCTGCGCCAAGCCCTGCAACGCGCACAGAAGCACAGCAAAAGCCGCAACGCCATAGACCGGATATGTCGAGCGGTTGTCTGGCGCGGCTTCGTCTGCCGCATTCAGCCGCTGAATTTCAAACCGGAATGTCGTGCCTGCCGAAAGCGCTCCATAGACACATTCCGACACCTGCGTATGCAGACGCTCCTCACTGATGCCGGCTTCTTTTATCATACTGTGCTGCAATAAATACGCCTCAAACCACGCCAGCGAAACCTGACGGAACATGCGCTCGAACAAAATTTCATTCACCACGGGCACCGCCACCGCATCTGCGCCCTGATAGACCAGAACCTCCCGGTTTGCACGCCCGGCAGCCAGATTTGCAGCAAGCGTTTCCGGAAAGACATAGCCGCATTCTGCATCGCCCTTCTGCACTGCGCGCTGGACTGCCTCATCACTCTCGTACAATTCAAACTGTACTATGCCGTCATATGCGTCAAGCAGTGTCCAAAATGTCCCTGCTTCATCACAGACGGCTGCCCGAATCTGTGTCTCTGAATGCCGCTCAGCATGGATAATTCCCCCGGACAGCACCGCGACTGCCACCAGACTAATCCACATGCTTTTCCTGTGCAGAAGGCGGCGCAGCAGCACCATGCCAAGCGAGGGAACACGGATTTGTGTTTGTTTTCGTTTATCGGGAAGGCCAGACGCCGTTCTGCGCACTTGGGCATACATGGACAGCGCTGTGACCAGAAAAAATGCCGCTCCCCATAGCCAAAGTCCCAGCGCAGTCTCATAAAACGCCCGCGTTTCCCCTGTAAACCAGATCGTAAGCCCCTCTTTGATCATCGCTGCCGGAAGCACTCTGCCCACAGCCTGAACAGCCTCAGGCAGCAGCACAGATGGAATGATGCAGCCAGACAGATATGCTTGTAATACAGCAAGCACCCCTAACACCACCAGTGCAGACTCCCGCTTCTCAACCAACTGGTACACCATCATATCATACACGATCACACAGACAAGAAGGAAAAGCAGCAAAATCACACCTTGCATGGTTACTTTCACTGCGAGCGCCGCATGAACCTGCGGAACCCAAAGCACCAGACAAGGCAGGAGCAATACAGCAAACAGCAGCCAAATACCCGCCTGGCATCTGGCGCCAAGCTGCTGCATATACCCCACGCCCAAACGCGCGGCCGCCATGGTCTGCTGCATACCGCTCCGCCTGCAGTACTCCCCAAAAAAGAGTCCTGCCAGCAATAAATAGACGGTCAGCACTGCACTTGCATAATAGACAGCAATCGTATCATTTCCCGTCACAGAAAGCGTTTTTGTACGAAATACCTTCTCCCGCCCTGCGACAGTCCGCAGGTTAAAATTATTGACTGCATCGTACACTGTCTGCAAAAGCTGCTCTGTGGCCGCCTGCGGCGCCAGCTCCTTGAAAATATCTGCTGCTGCATAGATTTCAGCCTGTGCGGTGCCAAGCATTCCCATTCCCGCCGTGGCAAGCTCTTCAAAAAGTATGCTGCCCGCTGCCCCCACTCCGCCGGCACTGCCTGCATCTTCCCGCAAGTACAGTGTGGCAGGCACATTGCTGCCCGACAGAATTTCATTGATCACATCGTCGGGAAGAACAATCCATGCAGAAAGCTCTCCATTTTCCAGACGCTGTCTGCCCTCTGACACCGACACTGCCTCCAGACTACAGATGCTCTGCACGGATTCCATACTCTGCACATACGAAACTGCCAAATCCGTGAGCTGGTTTGAAGGCGCCGTATAGCCAACTTTGAGCTTTGCCTCCCCGCGCCCTTGCTGCATGACGCCTGCACAAAAAGCAAGCATGCCTGCTGCCGCGAAACACACGGCTGCAAGGATACCTGCCCGCTTTAAAATCAAGGGCAGCATGACTGCCGCCCTTTTGTATTCCATTTGTAACCAATTTTGATTTTTATTTTGATTTTTATTTTGATTTCTATTCTGATTCATATATTTAAAACAGCGTGTCATAGAATAATTCCTGAATGTCCTTGGAGGTCATTTCAAGTAAATTCTCAGCATTTTCTGGCACTTCAATCTTGTTTTGTGTCTGTTCCGTCGTGATCGAGCCTGTCATCAGCAGCAAATCCTCCTCTTCCGAAAAAACTGCTGCATGGTCAAGCTCAACTGTGCAGCCTTTCTCTTTTACAATGTCCACAAAAGAGCCGTCTGCCCGAAATCCGATTAGCTCATCGACCGCCTTCAGCCCCATTTGCAGGTCAAAAGTATGGTCCTCATATCCCCACAGGTTTGTAAACCAGCAGACAATCTCTTCGTCGCTGTCATCCCGCTGAATGCTGAAGGTCAGATCTTCCGAGTAATACTCGTCTGTGATCTCTGCATCTCTTGAGATTCCCATGAAAATAATCTCCTCACCAGCCTGCAAGTACACGCCGCCATCAATGAGATCCAGCGCACGCTCACTGCCTGAAAAATCAATATCGACTGCAACCGAGTCCACACCCGAATACTCGCCCGAGACAGCCACGTCCTCTGGCGTCGAAATATTGATAATGCGTCCCTTTTTATCAAAATAAAAATCCAGCAATAAATCCTGCTCAAAGCGTATATCGAACATATATTCAATTATCCTGTCCATATCCTCGCCATATCTGATGCCATATATATTCTGATAGCCCTTTTTGGCTTCCTCGTAGAAATCACTCGCGAGAATATCATCGCGCATTCCCTGTGACGCCTTATTGTATGCCTCTTTGTCTACAGTGAGCCGCACACCGCTATGCGCAGTAACTTCCTCTTTCATGCCCTTGAGCTTTTCAACTGTCATGGCATTTGTAATTGTTCTGCCATGCTTGCTCATAATCTTGTACAATTCGCTGTCCGTTCCGGCATCCTTGATATTTGCCGCTGTGCTGGGACTTTCAAACAGCGTGAGTGCATAGTTCTCCGGAAGTTTTTCACCGAGCAGCTCAGACCATGCTGAATTGTTAAAGTCCTTTCCAAGATTTGACAGATCAATACTGTAAATTTTGTCCTTGAAAACAATGGGCACGGTAATATACAGTGTATTGTCCGCGGCAACAATGTTTCCTATACTCATATCAATCCCATAGGTGCCCGCGCTCACCGCATACTCGCCCATCTTTTTCTTATAATCCGAGACTGCATCAATCTCAATGTCCATACTGTTGAAGCTGCCCGCTGCGTTTGGGTCGGTAAAGGACAGATCCATGTTGGTATGTACTGGGTGCTCTGCCTTCATCTTGTTGAGGGATGCCAGTCCGAGATCCTCTGCCACTGCGCTGCGGTATGCCGCCGTCTCCATTGCCATATTCGCAAATCCCTTCGCCAACTGGGCTTTTGCCCCGCCGCCCCCAAAGAGTGCCTTCGACAGCAGGACGCCAACCACAATAAAGATAGCCACAGCCGCCGCGCAAAGGACGCCAGCGATCAGCCCTGTCCTGCGCTTTTTTTGCCTGGGCACAGGCGCCCCCTGCACCGGCGGCGGGGTCTGCACCGGGCCAAACCCCATTGGCGGATTGTTCATTGGCTGGCCGCTGCCCTGCTGGTAATACGAGCCTTGCTGTGGCGGCTGCCCAGACCAGCCGGGATTGAATGGAGGTGCTGGCTGCTGCTGTGGTGTAATTGGCTGTTGTACAGGTATCGGCTGCGGCAGTTCTGATGGCTGCGCCTGCATCTCTGTACTGTACGCCGCAGAGATGCCGTGCAATTCCTCCTGCGGCTGCGGCTCTGTGCCGTACAGCATTCCGCCGCTGCCCGCTTGTTCTGTATTCATCACTTCTTTATTTTCTTCCACTTGTCTATACTCCTCTTATCTAAAATAATCCAAAATCAATCGCTCTCTATATCCTTCACTTTATCAGCAGATCGCGCGCAGCAGCGCCTCCCCGCGCAGAGAACGGTCAAGTTCTGTGCCAGCGCCCCGGTTCAGTGCATAAATCCGGTCACACAGCGCCAAGTCCGCCTCGTCGTGCGTGGCGATGAGAATCGTCCCGCCCATCTGTTTATACATGCCAAGATACCTTCTGATCTCCGCTTTGCCCGGCAGGTCAAGCGCGGCATCTGGCTCATCCAAGATTAATACCGGCGGATTGCCCGCCAGCGCGCATCCGATGCTGACACGCTTTTTCATGCCGCCGGACAGCTTTCCTGCATTCATGCGGCACATGCTGCCGATTCCGAGCATATTTAAAAAGCCTTGCTCGATGGACTGCCTCAGCGCGCCGGTATCGCTGTACCACAGGCGCAGATTATCCATCACGCTCAGCTCCGGAATCAGGTTGTTTTCCTGCGGAACATACCCCACATACTGTATAAAAGGCTGTCTGCCCTGTGCCTTGTTTCCATCAAAATAAATTTCCCCGTTGTCCGCCTTTCGCAGACCGGAGAGAATGTTGAGGAGCGTGGACTTTCCGCAGCCGTTTGTTCCCACAATGCCAACACACTGTCCGGCTTCTGCCGAGAGGTTCACGCCGCAGAGTACACGTTTTTTTCCATATGCGCTTGTGATATTCACTGCCTGTATGCGTTCCACTTTTTCCCTCACCTCGATCTGAATAAATATCCGAATAAAAATCTGAAAGAACTGATATTATAAATCAACAAAAGTTTAGTTGGATAACAACTGTTTCTCGAGATCCTCAAAATTCATCTGGGCGTACGCTGTATCCAGATCTTTGTTGTTCCATGCAGAACCGTTCTGCCTGCCCCCCAGCTTTGTCGGCTCATTGTATCCGTTTTTCAGGATGGTAAGTGCATAGCCGACTTTGTTTTCCACCTGCTTTTTCAATGTGTACGATAATATTTCGATCAGTTGTTCATGGGTGCGGTCATTTGCCTTTGCAGTGCGCAGTATATCTCTTGCCTCCTTGATACTACAGTCAAACAGATCAATAATCTCCTGCTCGTCCTCGGTGGTTGACACTGTCTCCCCATTTTCCTCAATCGTCTCATACTCAACGATTGTGCTGTTGCGCTTGACCCGCTTTACTTTAAACCGCACTGCGCTGATGCCATGCTGCCCGCTTGGCAGCTTCTCGCTAATCAGCTCATATTCAAAGGAAATATCTGTGTTGCCGTTAATCTCCTCATAAGGCTTATCAAGAATTTCACGTTTTACATTCCCGTTCGCGTAAGACTCCGGAATCTTCATCATCTTTCTAAGCTCGTCAAAGGATATCACAAAGACTCCGCCGTTGAACGTCTCCTTATCCTTTAGCAGATAGTAGAGCCGCTTTGAATATTTTTTGGTGAGATTGAGCGGATACTCGATTCTATAATATGCCCCCTGCTTGGCAGACATGATCATTTCCTTGACTTCCGGGTGGAGGTCCAGCACAATTTTACTGCGGTTCTCGTCTCCGCGCTTTTTCTGATATTTGATCTTGCTAAACCATGGATAGTAAATGTCTGTCCCCTCGTCCTCCTTCAGACGGAAACCAAGTCCCTCAAATTTTTTCACTGCTTTTTGGAGATAGCTGTACGCGTTGGACTCGTCCTGAAGATTATAGAGGTGCTTTACATCTCCGATATTAATCTCATAGCGTGTGTTTTCCTCCGTGTCATCTCCCTCGCCAACAATCCCAAGCAGAATATCGAGAATGTCATTCTGCCGCCTGTCCAGATCATATCTTGCCTCTATTATGGTCTGTGGGCGAAATGCGACTTCAGTGCCGCCTCTTTTTTTCTTACGATTCATTCTATAACCTCTTTCGCAACCAATCTCAAATACACTTCATTTCCGCAGGGTCAATAGTTACATCATAATCTAATTTCACGCTTTGCGCAAGCCGTTCTGTCAATATTCTTCTCATTTCTACATTTTTCCATAGCGCACTGCCTCATATTCCACATGAAGCCGCTGCATTTCTTCATCGTCAGACAATCCGGCGCAGGCTTCGATTTCTGCGGGTGACTCATAAGGTGCGGGGCGGTCTTTGCGGTGTTTTCGTATCATTTTGCGGTATCTGCGGCGGATGCGCTCCGCCTCGCTCTCCATACGGCGGTGTCCCTTCTTATATAAAGCTTCCTCCTTATATGCCAGCTCGTCCTTGATTTCTTCGATCACATCGCCATTTTCATCCTGCCCGTTTCGAAAATCTCTCAGTACCTGCCTGATGAACAGCACGATTCCGCAGCATAGAGCAAGCATACAGGCTGTGCCAATGCTTCCAAATATCACATTCACCAGCACTGACGGCTCAGGCGCAGGCTCACCGCCGCCAAGCAGCTCCATCATACCGCCTCCTTGTATTGGCGTCTCGAAGCCGCCGAGTCCCTCGTATTCGAAGGGCGCAAGCGGCACTTCACCAAACCAGTCCCGAAAATCCGTGTATTTGCGCTGCTGGCTCAGAAAGACTGACGGCATCATACCTGCCAGCAGCAGCACAGCAAACAGCAGCAGCATAGAAAGACTGATTCCGTAAAGACGCCTGCGCGAGATTCCCTTCGTGCGCTTATTCAGGTCAAGATAATGTCTCACCGCGCAAAGGTGCTCGTGGGCAAGCGCCACAAATGTATAGACCATCGTGCTGCCAAACGTTATATCGCACAGCATTTTCGAGTCGGTGCAGAGTCCCAGCAGATAAAACACGACAAAATACCACACATGCGAGAGCGCCGGACTGTTCAGCATTCCCGGTTCGCTGCCGGCAAGCGGGTCCTCCCGCTCACGCGCTGCCTCCTTCACGTGGTTGTAAAAGCGCATCCCGGCAAGAAGGAGTGTCTCCACCAAAATCCCGCCAAAATAACAGCGCTGTGCCAATGCCAGCTTCCCCGCTGCCGCACTGTCATAAAAGAAAATCCTCATGCCGCCCGCCAGTCCGGCAAATAGCAAGGCACAGCACAAAAAATATGTAAAAAAGTTTCTGGTACGCTTCACGGCAAAATCCGTCAGCACAACAGACGCTGCTATCACCAGACACTTTAGATAAAACACGCCTGTCCCTGCGGGATCCGACAAATCCGCGACCGCATAGACCAGCGGAAGCAGGACCGCAAAATGAAGCGTCGCATGGATATATTCCATCACTTTCAAACTTTTGTTTAGATTCATTCTCTTCCCACCTCTTTTACCAGGATTTGGATATTCTCCCTGCTTTTGACGGCGGCGCTGTTCCAAGCTGCTTTTTCTCCGCGGTAGACGGGCGCCACAATCAGCGTCTGATGCTCGCCGGCAGATGCCCGTATTTGCTCAAAAAGCGGCTCATTTAGATTTTTTGTGATAAACAGGCACAGCGTATCCGGGGAGAGCGGTTTTTTGGCAAAATCATCTGCAAACAGCCGCTGAAGGAGCCGGGCAAATGACTCCGTGTCCTGCTCTTTGTCATACTCTGCGAGCATCCGTTCAAAGATAATCAGATTTCGCTTGTTATTTTCGGGCAGAAAGACTTGCCTGCTGTCCCCATTGTAGACAAACCCTACTTCTATGTGCTGCCTGAGCAGACGGCGCATCAGCGTCGCCGCCAGCGCGATGCTCTCCTCCACCAAATCCTCATAACGGAGTATGCCCCTGTCCTCGACATCCAGAAAAATCATTGCCTTCTGCGATCGGACAGAGTCAAACGTATTGACCATCAGGGCGCCTGTGCGGGCACTCGCCTTCCAGTTGATGCTCTTCATCGGATCGTCCATCGTATAGTCCCGAATCGAGCGGAATGCAAACGGGTCCTCATAGAGCCGTTTCGCACACTGCAGCGTTCCAAGCATTGACTCGCAGACGGTCATGATTTCTGACACCTGTGTCATTTTAGGATACACATAGAGAACTGCCTCTGTGCCAATTCCCTTACTGTAGCGTCTGCGGAACAAGAGTGTATGTGTCATAATGTCCGCATCACTTGCAATGTACTTTCCGCGCTTGGTGCAACGAACCGGCAGCTCACGCGTAATCTTCTGTCTGCCAAGCACAGAGAACACATCCCTTTTGTAGCAGTAATCACTGACATTCGTGTTGTCCACATCTACAAAAACAAGTTCCTTCCTCGTGTGAAAGCCCACCTCAAGAACCGGAACCAGCATTGCCTTTCTATTTTCTATCACCTCGTAAAGCCTTGTCTGCTGCCCTGCATAGACGGCATCTGTCTCAAACCACAGCTTCACTGTAATTTCTTTGGACCATCTGTGCTTGTAGCAGATTTCCCACAAGGCACTGACAGCCAGTATTCCCAACAATAAAATGATGATCATCTCTTCGCTTTCCAATCTTCCGTAGGCACTTCAATTTGACTCAGGATTCCCGTCACCGCAGCGGCTTTCTGCGCGTCGTCATACTCGCCAATCAGACGGTGGCACAGGACATAGTGCGCAATCTCCTTAAAATCCTCCGGCACCACATAGGTACGCCCCTGCACCAGCGCATACCCCTGCACAGCGCGCAGCAGCGCAAGCGTTCCACGCGGGCTGACGCCCGATCTGTTTTTCCGTGTCGCCTGTACAAGCTTCACGAGATATTCGCGCAGCTCCTCATGCACATAGACCTCGCGGCACGCAGCCTGCAGCCTTTGAATCTCCTCCGCACTGCACACCGCGTCAAGCTCTGCAAGCGGTTCTGCATTGATAAAACGGTCAAGCATCCGGCGTTCCTCCGGCGCACTCAAAGCCCCCATTGGAATTTTCATGATAAAGCGGTCAAGCTGTGCCTCCGGCAGTGGAAAACAGCCGATTGTCTCCACGGGATTCTGCGTTGCGATGACAAAAAACGGCGCGGCAAGCCTCCTTGTCTCCCCGTCCACTGTCACCTGCCCCTCCGCCATGCACTCTAACAGACTTGACTGTGTCCGCGGCGTCGCGCGGTTAATCTCATCTGCCAGCAAAATATTGGTAAAAACCGGTCCCTCCTTGAAGGTAAAAGCCCCTTTCTCCTGATTGAAAAATGACAGTCCTGTCACATCGCTCGGCAGCAGATCCGGCGTAAACTGCACACGGTGAAACGCACAGCCCATCGACTTTGCCAGCGCCCGCGCAAGCACTGTCTTGCCCGTGCCCGGCACATCCTCGAGCAAGACGTGCCCGCCAGCCGCAAGCGACGCCAGAAGAAGTTTTGTCACTTTTGTTTTTCCGATCATCACCTTTGAGACGTTTTCTTCTATTTTAGATAATATTTCTTCCATTCTCTTATTTCTCCAATCTATAATTCCTCTATTTCCAACAGTCCCTCACCGCTTTTTGGCGGCTTGCAGAAGCCAGTCCACCGCCGCACCGGCATGTGTCGGCAATGGTCTTGATACGGTTTCAGTGACAGATACCTCTGCGCCGGACGAAAAAGCCTGCAAGGCATACCGGGCCAGCAGTCCAGATACGCGTCCTCTCTCGATGGAATCCTCCGTCCCCAGCACCACTACCACCAAGTCATGCGTTATCACCCCGTCGTCCGCGGCAAGGGACGTGACGAGGCAAGCGCCGGATTTGTTGGTCGTCCCGGTTTTTAACCCGGTAACTTGGGGCATATTGCGCAGCAGCGGATTCGAGTTGCGCACCTCAAGATTTAAGGAAGGCAGCGTCGCCTCCTGCTGCGACGTAATCTCCTTAATCTGCGGATAAACCGTCAAAAGATAAGACACCATCTGAAACATATCCCCCGCACTCATGCGGTTCTGGCGCTTTGCCGGCACGGGGTCTTTCGTGAAGGCAGGCAGACCATGGCTGTTGTAAAAGACAGCCTGCGAAAGCCCCAGCTCCAGCGCCTTCTGGTTCATGCGCTGGACAAACGCTTCCTCCGAGCCGTCAATCGTCTCAGCCAGACTCAGCGCACACTCGTTGCTAGAGGGCAGCAGCGCCCCTGTCAAAAGCTCATGCACTGTAATCTGCTGCCCTGCCTCAAGCGGAATCACGCCGTCCGCCGAAACAGACAGTGCCTCAGCCGCCTCCGAGACTAAGACAACTTGGTCCTCAGAAATCTGTCCTGCCGCGATAGCCTCCATCGTCAAAAGGCATGTCATCAGCTTCGATGTGCTGGCAATCGGATACGCGGCGTCCGACTGATACTGGTAGTAAATCTCCCCTGTGGTGGCATCTCCCACCAGCACACTGTTGACGCCATAAAAATAACCTGCCTGTTCCAACACAGCAGGCGCAATGCCAAAAGGGGTCTGCGTAAGAATCTGGATACCTCCTGTACTTGGCACCACCATTTCCACATCCAGAAGCATCGCCAGATCTACCGCCATGATAAAGCAGTCATAACCGCCCGCGGGCAGCGCATAGAGCATCGTATAGTAAAACACCTTCTGCCCGTTTACCTGAAATTCATTGCGGCGCAGCGCAAGATCAGGATTTTCGCTGCTCTCCCACGGCGCATTCTCCGACCCCACGGGTATGTAGGCATCTCCCAGTTTCATCGAAACGGCATTCTTTGTAATTTCAAGCGAAAACATTTTGTCTGTATCCCTGAGTATCATGGCAACATCTCGGAGAGACAGATAGGTGTTATTCGCGTAGGCGTAGTCTAAAGTTTTTACCGTACCTGCGGCGCTGGTGTCCGTCTGTACGTAACAGCTTCCGGGAATCTCGTAGCTTGCCGCTGCCTGAAACGGCACAAGGGCGCACACCAGCACGACACTCATGATAAAAGAACTGATTTTCTGCGGATAATTTTTCATTCTAACTCCTTCTTTATCATTTTTTATTCTGTTTTTATTATTCTGTCTGTAAAGTATAAATGACTGGATATTGTCTGCCAAAATAGCCCTGCGGCGCTGCATTCTCCTCCCCGGTCAATATCAGGCTGGCATCTTTGCGGATATAATGCTCTACTTTTGCAGCCGCCCCGCGCCCGTCAAACTGCCTTGTCAGAATCCCTTCTGCGGCTTGGTATGTACCGCTGCCATCATACTGCGCCTGTAACTCCTCCAAAGAAGGCAGCAGCTCTGGCACGCTGGTCATCAGATAAGAAACTGTGGACATTCCAAACGTCTCCACCACAAGCGCTTCGACAGCCTCTTGGTCTGTGCTGCCATCATAGCCTGCCATATGCAGCCTCTTTGAAACAGCTTCACGGAACATTGCGGCAAATGCCTCATAGGCAGCCTGCTTGCAGGTCTCATAGCTCTCTGGTATCACACAAGCCTCAAAAATCCCTTCTGACCGGGCGGTCTCCTCAAAAGTTATCGTCACTTCAACGGTGAAATCCTGTACCGCGTTCTCCATCTCCTGCATAGAAGCAGCAATCCCTTCGATATCAATCCCCTCGATATCCTGCAGCCAGCCAATCGCTGTAACCGCCGCCTGATCTGTCATGTCAAGCGATGCGGTCCACCTCCCGGAGAGATTCTTGTCCCCCGGTGCAAAAAAGTGCAGATATGTTAATAATACCGTGGCGGTCAGCAGCGCCGGAAGCAGGACTGCCAACACCATAAAGTTCAAGATTTTTCTCATAGCGCCTCCTCCTGTTTGCAGTGCGGTTCTTAACATCATTCTAGCATTATATCAGGCGTCTGTAAATAAAGGATTTGCTGATATTCTCTACACCAGCCTCCGCTTCTTCCAGTTCCCTGTCCGGTACCAGCAGTACGAAATCAGATAATTCGCAGTCCACCCCATCGGGACTGCATACCAAATCAGCTGAATCCCCCACACAGGCGAGCAAAGCTGCGCCACCGCGACGCGGATTGCCAAGTTGATCAGATTGGCGAGCATGTATACTTTGATATCGCCCGCGCCCCTCAGAATCCCGTCCGTGATTGCCTTAAATCCCAGAAAAGAGAAAAACAGTCCGATAAAGCGAAAATAGGAAGTTCCCGTCTCAAACGCCACTGACGACTCTCCCGGCTCGACAAAGACCGCCAGAACTGGACGGTAAAAAAGCTGTGAAACCAGTATTAAAACCACGCCAAAAGCGATAATGATGCCATACGCTGCATGATAGCCCTGATGCACACGCTCTGATTTCCCCGCGCCGAGATTCTGCGCGGTAAAGGTGGACATCGCATTGCCCGTTGCAATCATCGGCACGATGCAGAGCGATTCCAGCCGCATTCCTGCCGAGTAGCCTGCAAGTGCCGACGAGCCAAACTGGTTGACCGCAGACTGGGTTAACAGCATACCGATGCTCACAATCGACTGCTGCACGATGGAGGGCACAGCGATTTTCACCCCAGTGGCAAACATATCACTGCGAAACCACGCGGTCCTGCCCTCCGCCGGGTAGCTCGAGAGCATCCGCATCAATATGCCAAACGAAATGACCGCCGCAAGCCCCTGCGCAATCACCGTCGCAGCCGCCGCACCGGAAACACCCATGCCCAGACCGCCTACCATCCAGAAATCCAGCACAATATTTAATATAGAAGAAAAAATTAATAAAAACAGCGGAATCTTGGACCTGCCAAGCGCGTTAAAGTCCGCAGACAAAATATTGTACATAAACATGAACGGCAGCCCCGCAAAATAAATTTGAAGATATTCTACGGCCTCCGGCAGAATATTTTCCGGCGTTTTTAATAAGCGCAGTACCGTCGGATTGATAAAAAACCCGAGCACCGCCAGCAGTGTGCTAAACACCGCAAACGTGATCAAAAATGTGTACACCGAGCTTTTCATCTCCTTGTAGTGTCCCGCGCCAAGGTACTGGCTTGCCAGCACAGACGCGCCAATGCCTCCCCCGATCGCAATCATGATAAATACCGTCGTAAAGGAATAAGATGCCCCCACTGCCGCAAGCGCATCCTCTCCCACCAGATTGCCAACAATAATGGAATCTGCCATGTTATAAAACTGTTGAAATAAATTCCCAATAATCATCGGCAGCGCAAAGAAGAACAAACTGCGCGCCGGCGGCTGGGTAATCAAGTTTTCTTTTGCATTCTGTGCCATTGTCTTATCCTCACTGTATCCTTTGTAAAAATGCTGTTTTTCTTTCTTTTTTATTTCTGTTTTATATTTCAGTTTTCCAGAAGCCGTGAAGGTTGCAGTATGCATACGCGGCGCACGCCTCGTCCTGCTCTGCCAGCACAAAATGCGCCACTGGCTCCTCCTGCGGGGAGAGCTTCACAAACTGGCCGCCCTTCTTTGTCTCTAGGAAAATCCAGTCGATGCTGTGTTCATCCGACATGGGGTGCGCCACACTGCCAACCTTTACTGTAATATTTTTTCCGCTGCACGTCACGACCGGAAGATGTTTTTCACCGGCGCCCTCCGATGCCGTGCTGTCCAGTACCGGTAAATTCAGCGCGTCCTTTTTGCCAGACACCAGATAGAGTACCGCATCGTTACTTTTTACAAATACGCTCTTGTCCATTTTTTATTCTCCCTTTCATTCTACTTTATTCCATTCAAATCCAGCCGCTCTATACTGTCTTCACCAAACCCGCCTCATTTTTGAGCCGCTGGTATCTTCTGTCTACCTCCTGCTGCAAGCTCTCAACAACCTCCTGATAGGCGTCGCCACACAGATGTTTGGTGCGTCCCATCATCGCAAGCCACTCCGCGACAGGAATTTTCCTGCCTGCTGCGTCCGGCTCATAGCTTAGGCGCGTTTTTCCCTGCTCAATCTCATACAGCGGGAAATAGCAGCAGTTCACGCCTGCCTCGATGACCTTCCTCTCCGTTGACGGATTGTCATTCCAATTCAGCGGACACGCCGACAAAGCTTTGAGATAGGCAGTCCCCTCTGTCTTGGCATAGTACGCTGCCTTTGCCGCCTTCTTGATAAAGTCTGTCGGGTTGGACTCTGCCGCGGTCGCGATATAAGGAATCCCCGTCGCCGCCATGATGCGGGGCATGTCTTTGTGGAAAAAGGTCTTTCCGTACTGCTTTGCACCAACGTGCGATGTCGAGCTTCTCGCACCCTTGGGCGTCGAGTAAGACAACTGATACCCGGTATTCATATAGCCGCCATTGTCATACTCAAAAATCAGCAGCCGATGGCCTCTGAGCGCCGTTCCGAGCGCCGAGCCCATGCCGATATCCATGCCGCCGTCCCCGCTGACCATGATAAAAATAAGGTCTCCCTGCGGAAGCTCGCCCTTTTTTTGTTTCCTGTAGCAGATTTCTGCCAAACCGCTGAGTGTGGCAGCGCCATTTTGAAACAGGTTGTGCAGATAGGGCGCCTTAAAGCTTGTGCGCGGATACGGTGTTGTGACAATCATGCCGCAGCCTGTCTGAAACAGAAATACGACAGGGTCCTCGATTGCCCTTGAGAGCAGGTTGAGGTTGACAGGAATCCCGCAGCCGGGACACGCGCCATGGCCGGGTGCCAGACGTTTTGGCATGGCAGCCGTCGCATTCAGGCTGCCGCCCTTCACCTGTACCTCTCCCGCCGCATCCCGCTGAAGCTGCGTCGCGCCAATATTCGTCCTCTCTGCTGTAATTGGGGCAAAGAACGGACCTTTGTCCATCGTCTCCTGCACGGTACCCGGTGTCACGCCATAGTAGTCAAAATCCGGCGCCTTTGAATCCGCAGCAATGTCCAGCAGCTTCTCCACATCCTCCGCAAAGAAATCCTTGCCGCCCAGTCCATAGACACGGCTTTTGAGTTTTGCCCTGCCGCCAAACTTCTGCATCATGGCGCGGACCTCCAGCGAGAGGTTGCCGCCTCCTGCCCCATAGCTGTCCTGCCTGTCTGCAATCATAACAGAAGCCGCCGACGCACAGGCGTCATACAACGCCTTTTCCGGAAAGGGACGCAGGACATTCAGCGTCACAATCCCCGCTTTTCTCCCGTTTTTGCGCAGGCTGTCCACGCCCTCCTTCGCCGTCTCATACGAGGACCCCAAAAGCACTAACAACTCCTGCGCCTCCTCGCATTGATACCCTTCCACCTTGCCGTACTCCCTGCCAGAGAGCGCACCATACTCGGCAAACAGCTTTGGCAGCGCCTCGTCTGCCTGCTGCATGGCAAGATGAAGCTGGTAGCGGTTATTCATCAAATCCGGTTCATTCATATAAGAGCCCACCGTGATGGGGTTTGACAAATCCAGAAATGGATAGGGGTCTTTTTTCGGCCCGATAAACTGCCGCACCGCCTCGTCCTTCTCAAACCGCAGGCAGCGCCGTTTCTGGTGGCTTGTAAAAAACCCGTCATACGCAACCACCACTGGCAGCCGCACCTGCTCTGCGAGCCGCAGTGCAATGATATTAAAATCATACACCTGCTGGACCGTATGCGCAAACAAAATCGGCCATCCCGCGTTTAATAAATACATAATGTCACTGTGGTCCCCCTTAATCGACAAAGGGCCAGAGACTGTCCTGCATGCCACATTCATCACCATCGGATAACGGGTGCCCGACTGGACTGGAAACTGCTCTAGGGCATACAGCAGGCCGTTGGCGCTGGTGGCATTGATGACCCTGCCGCCGCCGACCGCCGCGCCATAGCAGATGCCCGCCGCGCTGTGCTCGCCCTCCGCGGCAATCATGATGAGATCTGTCTCGCCTTTGGCGCGCATATCATCAAGATTTTCAGCAATCTGGGTGGAGGGCGTAATCGGATAGTACCCCATCAGATCATATCCGATTTGTTTGATTGCAATTGCCGCAATCTCATTGCCGCCTGCGTACTCGGTTACTTGCTTTTCCATTAGACCTCTCCCCCTTCTATCCTTTTTTCTGTCAAGTACGATTCCGAGGTAATATATCCGTCTGGTCCGGTTTTCACATAATAATCCGGCGCGCGCAGCATATCCTGATTTGGCAGAAAATACTGCTTATCGGCGTGCTCTGCCTCGGTGCCGCGCACCAGTGCATTGACAGGGCACACGTCCACACAGCGCATACAGCCCTTGCAGTGATAGTAGTCAAGCCCCCTGTTGACCATCATTTTCCTGCCCTTGAACTCGCCCTCGGCAAACTGGAACACCATATCTGGACAAGTGGAATCACACAGCCCGCAGTTGATACAGCGCTCTTTGATAAAGACCGGAATATATCCCTGCCGCGAGGGAGACAAGTCTGCTGTCACAGTGCTGCCAAACCGCGGATTCACGCCGCCTATCGGCGCTGTCACATAGCCCCACTCCTGCGCGCTGCCCGTGCCGGACGGCACATTTTCCTTCTCAAGCCTGCTCTTAAACAGGGCAATCTCCGCCTTGGAGAGCTGCCGCACTTCATCATAGCCCCGGTCAATCCCCTTTAAGTTGCCCTCAAGCGCTGCCGGATATTTTCTGCCAAGGCTGTCCCTGCAAATCTGTCTGGCACTCTCCTGACTGACAAAGCCCATCACTTTTGCCATGGCGCCAAGCATGATTACATTGATTCTTGATTTTGTCTCCATTGCAATCTGTCTGGCGTCAACCACATAGCAGTCCCCGATGGCTTCCGGCAAATTTCCCATCATTTCCTCCTGCCCGTGGTCCGATGCGATGATGACCTGCGTCTGTCTGCCGCACCCCTTCCATGTATTCTCATCGCGCATCAGCGCCTGATGAAATATGACGAGCAGATCGGGGCTGACGACGGGCGAGTGTACCCGAATCTCCTGCTCCGGGGGGCAAAAACGGATATACCCCTTCACGGGGGTTCCAGTTTTCTCGGAACCGTAACTAGAAAAACCTGCACTGTTGAGATTCAGATATCTCACCGCCAGTTCTCCGATCATTTTTCCGCACAAATTTGCGCCCAGCCCGCCAATACTCTCCAAACGGATTTCATAGTAAACCTTTTGATTAAAAATCTGATTGATACTCCCTGTCATGGCTGTTCCTCCTCTAAATTCAGTATGGAATTTTTCGGCGGAATTTATACATGGCAGTCAAAATTGTGGTGTCCGTTCTCAGCCCACTGCGCCCATCAGGGTATAGACTGCGGTTCCCACAACACCGCTTCCCAAGATAATCGTGATGGCGCTGACTTTGAATTTCCTGAGAATCACCAGCGAGAGAACAAAAATCACCAGCTCGACCACACGGACCTCGCGCAGTATGATATCCCCCAGCTCTGCCTGAAACAAGCCAAGCATCAGAATCGACGCGCCTGCCGAGGCAATCAGCGCCACGACCGCAGGCCTCAGCGAGCCGAGCACCACCTGCACGCCGCTCACGGTGCGGTATTTATAATAAAAATGCGCCAGTGTCAGACAGATGCAAAACGATGGAATAATGCACCCCACCGTGCAGATTAACACCCCGGGAATCCCGGCAATGCGCATTCCCACAAACGTTGCCGAATTAATCGAAATCGGTCCCGGCGTCATCTCTGCGACCGTGATCAAATCCGTAAACTCCTCCATCGTCATAAGTTTATGAATATTTACAATCTGCTCCTGAATCAAGGGAATCGCCGCATACCCCCCGCCGACACTGAACAAGCCAACCTGCATAAACGCAAAAAATAATTTTAACAGCAGCATTTCTGAAACCTATCCTTTCCTAATTTTATTTTTATATCTTTTTTCCTTTCTTACGAAGTGTGAAAAATAAATCAATCAGACCGATTCCAAGACAGACAAAAATAATGATCATCGCGCTGACATCGAGAATATACGTTGCCACAAACGCTGTCACCATCATTGCGATATATAAAATACGCTTTGTCTTCACCACATTTCCCGCCAGATTGATGACGACATCAAAGATTACCGCCGCAACGCCGGCACGCATCACTTCAAGCGCTGTGGCAATATAAGGATTGGTGCGAAACTGTTCATAAAATACAGAGATGACTGAGATAATAACCATCGGCGGCAGAATGGTTCCAAGAATTGCTGTCAGTGCGCCGATAATTCCAGCCATACGATACCCGATGATGACAGAGGCATTGACGGGCAGCGGTCCCGGCGCGGACTGCGTGATCGCCGTCACATCGAGCATTTCGTCCTCCTCCAGCCACCCAAGCTCCTCGACATATCTCTTTTTCATCAGGGAGACAATGACGAAGCCGCCGCCAAAGGTGCAGGCACTCAGCACAAACATGGACTTGAACAAGGTCCATAATTTACTATAATCTTTTTTCATGATTCCTCCACGTTTTCATTCTATAAAGCTTTTTAAAATATACTAAATTTAGTATGTGAAGTCGTCGTAAAAATATGTATCTTTAATATACATTGACCCGCCAGAAGAGCCTTGTATCTCGAAGCGGCGCCTTGACCTGACGGCATCTGACCTCAAAGACGCTCCCATCCTGTGTGCTCACCAGAAAAGTGCCCTCTTTGTCATTTGTCTCGATGTCTTTGATACTGATCGTATCCGCATCATTTAAAAGTTCAAACATCTTGTCTTTAAAAAATTCCAGTTTCATCATTTTCTCCTTTTAAAATTCGACAAAATCATATATTGTAGTATTGTTGTGCAGAACAGATATTTTGAATATAAGTTTGTGTATTTAACAATATATTACATTTTATCTATTCTTACTACACTATAACAAGTTTTCTGCAAGAAAACAAGAAAAATCGAGCTACACTGTTCGACACATATCGACAAAGGCGTAAAAATTTGATAAAATAAAAAAGGGGAAATCTGACAAAAAATTTAGGGAGAAGTATCTTGGATAATGAATATGGACATTTAGAAATCAAATTAAATGATTTGTTACAAAAGAAAGGGCTGAATAAAAATAAACTGTCTCACAAAGCAGAGATGAATTGGAAACAGATAGACAACTATTGTACCAATACTGTAACGCGGCTGGACGTATCTGTCCTGTGCAAACTCTGTACTGCATTAGACTGTGAAATACAGGATTTGCTGGTATTTTATCCGCCAGAACAGAAAAACTGATGTAAAACAGGCACTGCCCCTGCTTTACATCAGTTTTTTATACGATGTACCTTATTGGTGAATCGCCTTGCGTGTCTTGTGAATCAACCCCCTCACCTTTGTCCGCTGCAAGAAAATATCATAACTCTTGATAATCAGTACCGAGCACGCCGCCTGTTCCATGATTTTGTCTGTCCGGAACCCAGTTACAACCTCCTGGATTCCCCAGTCAAGCGACGCACCCATAATGATCAAGTCATACTGCTTCGAGTACGCTACTACCCGCTCGATTAAATCGCCGCTGCATACCTTGATCTCTGTGGGCTGGTCAAACTTTGCCGCCGATTTATCCAGATACACTCTGGTATCCTCCACATCCTCCTCGTGATCGACCACATTCAGCAGCGTAATCCTCGCGCCGTATGCATTGGCAATGCGGTTGACGACTTTCGCTGTCATCTTGGAGTACTTTCCGCCCCCATAAGGAAACAAAATGTTTTGAAACGTCTGCTGCTGGTCATGTATCCGCAGCACGCCGACGTCCGCTGGCGCCTCCTGAAGCATTCTGTATGTAATGTTGCCGTGCATGTACTTTGCAAGGCCAGATCCATGCCAGCCCATAATCACCAGCGGATTCTTCTCCTTTTTGACCACGGACATAATCGCATGAAACGCATCTCTTGAATTGATCAGCACAGGTCTCATACACGGCTCCGCCTCGTATTCCTTGAGCATCTGAACAACACTGTCCTGTACCCCCATCGACTGCATCATGACATCATAGTCTGCGATGGTGAGAAGATTGTCAGGAAACACATTGACCTTCACAGGCACCACGGTGGTACTCTCCTCAGACAGCGCGATTGTTCTGCCAAAATTCAAAAGCCCCTCCGCCGTATTGGGATTCGCAACCGGAATAATAATCTCATTTTTTCTGTTCTCCTTCTTCTGCTCCTTAATCTCCGGCACATCGACGATTGAAATTCCCTTTGATGCATATTTCAACTTTGGCATGATAAGGTAATAGTACAAAACACCCGCCCCAATCACGGAGACCGCGATAATCAATGCCGGACGGTCAGACACCGCCAGATTTACGATCAGAAACAGATTCATTCCAATGCCAAGTATCGGGGTGAGCGGATACAGCGGCACGCGGAATTTGCGCTCAAGTTCTGGTTTCTTCTGGCGAAAGAGAATCAGTGCCACATTGACAAGACTGTAGCCCGTCAGCGAAAAAATGCTCGTCACAGTGGAGATATGCTCTAAATCCCGAATCGACACCGCGATAAACACAATTATCGAGGATACTACGATGGAAAACACCGGCGTCTTGGTCGAGCGGTTGATGGCCTTGAACAAACTTGGCAGACGCTGGTCTCTCGCCATCGCAAAGGAAGTCCTGGAGGACGCCATAACCGCCGTATTAATTGAGGAGAGCGTCGCCAGTATGCCGGCAAACGCAAACAGATATCCTCCAACTGCCCCGCCAATCTGTGCTGCGGTGTCAATCATTGGCGTGCTTGTGACCTCCGGCACAAGCTGCTGCCACGGCAGAATCCCGCAGCCAATAAAAAACACCGACGTCTTAATCACAATCACCGCCGCAATGGAGATCAAAATCGCTTTGGGAATCGTCTTTTCCGGCTCAATGACCTCCTCGCTGGCTGTCGTGATCAGTCCATAGCCGATATACGTCATATAGAGAAATCCCATCGCATTAAAGACACCCTGCATTCCCTGCGGCGTATAGGGCGTCTGATTGTCCATGTCCAGATGAAAGATGCCGACTACCACATAGAGCGCCAACAGCGCAACCAGCATAGTCGTTATGACATTCTGCAAGGTTCCAGAGCTTTTTGTTCCCTTAATATTCGTGAACATGACATACACCACAAGCAGATATGCCGCTGCCATCTGTGGAATAAACGGAAAAATATAGTTGATAAAATTTCCAAACCCCAGTGCAAACAGACCGCACGACATCGCATATCCCAGCCAGAATCCCCAGCCGCAGATAAAGCCGATAATGTTGTTTCCCGTCGCCTCCTTCACATACACATAGCCGCCGCCCGCCTTGGGGATAACCGTCACCAGCTCTGCAAACGACAGGCCGGTAAAAACTGCCGCGATGCCTGCCAGAAAGATTGCAAGCGACGCGCCGGGCCCCGCCGTGGCATAACTCGTGCCCGCCAGCACAAAAATCGCCGATCCAATCATCGTGCCAATACTAATCATCAGCGCAGAGTACATGCCCAAAGTTCTGTCTAATTTTTGTTTCATGTCAAAGTCCCCTTTCCTGCTCTACTTCGCCACACTCTTCACCCGGTTCTGCTTCTCCTCATACAGTCTCCCGTCGGCGAGTGTCATCGCCTCTTTAAGCGTCAGCGCATCGCCTGCCTCCACCATGCAGGTGCCCACAGACACTGTAATATTATAGACTTTCGCACTGCCTTCATTGTACTGTCCAAACCGCTTATAAATCCGCTCGACAAACGCTTTCTCGCCCGCGGCGGCTTCCCCCGAAGGCAGCGCCGGCATAACCAATGCAAACTCGTCTCCGCCGACTCTGCCGACAAGCCCTGTGCTGCCCGCCGTCTCCGTGAGCAGGTCACTGATTAATTTGATTGAAAAATCGCCCTCGTCATGGCCATATCTGTCATTGATAATCTTGAGATTGTTCATATCGATGTACGCGACCAGCGTTCTCCCGCCTGCCTGTTTATTCCTCTCAAGAAGCGCCTCCCCCGAATGATAAAAACCGCGGCGGTTCATGATGCCTGTGAGCGCATCTGATTTCGAAAGGGTATCAAGGACAATGTTATTTTCCTTGAGCGTGATGAGGCTCTCCTCAAGCTGCCGCTGAATCTGCTCATTGGATTTTAGAAGCTCGAGCATCCTGATGGCTGCTCCCATCTGATTCACCAGAAACTCCCCATTCTCAAACAGCTTTTCTGTCATATCGCAGAGCAGGATACCGTACAGCATCTCATTGGAAAACAGCGGCAGCACGACAAGTGAGGAAGTCCCCTGTCCCGTCTGGCTGTCGCGGAAAAGCTCGTCTGTGGACCGCTGCTGCTGCGCGCCGAGAACACTTGTCACCACACCCGCACTGCGCACCGCCTTCAGGTACAGTTTGTCTGGTATTTCCAACTCCTCATGCTCGAGATGCATGACAGGCTTCCTGAATACATAAATGTACGCATTCTGAATATCCAGCCAGCCTAAATGCTCTAACAGCACTGCGTAGCTCTGGTCATTTCCCTTCTCAAACTGCATGATATCCCGCACAAACAGCTTCATCACATACTGCTCATCCTCTCTTGCTTCTGAGATTCTGCCCAAGTGCTGCTCGACCGCCATCACCGTCCTGCGGTAAATGACAGCAAACACATCTTCAAGCTCATCGCCTTTCTTGCCCTTTTGCTGGAAAGCACGGTGTATATGTTCTATATGCGTCAGGAAATTCTCCATGTCGGCATACTCCATCGCGCCAGTGCCGACGAATGCATCAAATGTCCGCACCAGTTCATTTCTTTGTCCTGTGATCTGTTCCTGTGTCACTGTCTCTGACTCATACAAATCCATCACACAGTTCATAAATGCTCTGTAGGGGGCTCTCAGGTCCGAGAGATTGCCGCGGTAGAAAATATCATTGAAATACTTGTCAATACTGCCCCTGTCAAGCCACCTGTCAGACTGCAAGACATCTTTTTTCTTGATCGTGCCCAGAGAATTCCTCTTGATAAACTTTGTGGACAGCACCTGATCTTCGACCTGCTCGCCCTCTATGAGCCGCAGCGCCGTGTTCAGCGCCTTCTCCCCCAGCCGGGTAGGGTCTGCCCAGACAGAGGCAAGCGGCGGCTCCATCTTGGCAGAGGCAAGCATGTTGTCATAGCCAAAGATTCTGACGTCCCTGCCCGGCGTTCTTCCATGCTGCTTCAACGCCTCATAGAGACCGATTGCCGTATCGTCATTGACACAGAATATCCCTTGTATGTCTGGATTCTTTTCTATAAACGTATCAAAAATCCCGCCCGAGTACCTTGACAGCGTCCCTTCTATGTAACAGTTCTCATCGAACGGCATTTGATTTTCTTCCAGTACGCGGATAAACGTATTTTTGCGCTCTTTGGCGTCCGTATTACCCTCCGGGCCGCCTACCATTCCGATTTTCCGCATGCCAAGCTCGCGAATCATGTAATTCATCGCCTCGCTGATTCCATTGTAATTATCATAATTTACGCTGACATATCCCTCCAGCTTTGAGGCGACCAGAACGCACGGAAGTTTGCTGTACTGCTGTATAAACTGTTTGATGCGGTCTGCCTGCGCATAGCAGCCAATGCTGTCCGCCATAATCAGGACCGCGTCCAGCCGTGCTGCCTGCGCATAGGAAAAAAGCGTATTGTACTGATACTCGTATAAGATTTCCTTCCTTGCCGTGAGATCCCTGTCCAGATATTTTCCGGGGAAAATGACCAGCTTTACTCCCATTTCGCGGGCAGCCTTCATCGCCCCCCTGCAAACCATAATGCTGAAATTATCTGCAATCCCACTCGCCAACAGCCCCACCGTAACTGCTCTCTTCATCTCTTCTTACCTCCGCTTTTTCTCTCTTCTCAATAACGCTATTCAGACCATGTGCATAAAACCCCCCAAAAGTAAAAGCTACTTCCGGGGGGTATCCTCCTTATCAGTGCATCATCTCAGCCAGCACTTCTTTTGCCTTTTCCAACTGATTGTCTGTACCATTCTTATAGAGCTCTGCATCAAACTCGACTTCCACATCAGGCTCAATACCAATCCCATGAATATTATTTCCGTTTGGTGTAAAATAACTGCTCACCGTAAGTTTGACTGCCGAACCATCTGACAGATTGATTACTTTCTGGACAATCCCCTTGCCGAACGTCGTCGTCCCTACAAGCGTGCCAATCTGGTAATCCTTCACTGCCCCTGCAAGAATCTCAGACGCGCTCGCGCTGAGTCCGTCCGTGAGCACGACAAGCGGCACTTGAATGGCATTCTCACCCTTACAGGTATATTCCTCGCGCTTTCCGTATTTATCCTCTGTATAGACAATCAGCCCCTTGGGGAGAAGCATCCGCGCGATATCACAGACTGTAGACAGGTTTCCGCCCGGATTGCCCCGCAGGTCAATGATCAGCCCCTTCATGCCCTCTGTCTGTGCCTGCTCATAGGCAGCCTCAAACTGCCCGGTTGTCACGAGGTCAAATTCGATCAACTGGATATATGCCATGCCGTTCTCAAGCATCTCGTACTCTACCGTCGGACTTTCAATTTTTCTGCGCTCTACATCTATATCCAGCGGTGCGGATTCATTTTCCCGAATAACCGTGAGTGTCACATAAGTGTGTTCTTCCCCTTTGATCTTGCTCACGACATAGGCTTTGTCCCTGCCCTGCATATCCTCGCCGTTGACTTTATAAATGTAATCTCCCTTCATCAGACCGCTTGTCTCAGCAGGCGTATTCTTGATCACGCCGCTGATCTGCACATACCCGGTATCTCCATCCTGAATATAGGCGCCGATTCCATAATATATGCCTTCTGTCTGCTGCTGTAACGCAACCAGCTCATCATTTGTATAATAGACGCTGTACGGGTCCTCCAGCGAACGAAGCAGCCCTCTGTAAAGTCCGTCCTCCAGTTGTTCCTCCTCGACATCCTTCCAGAAATATTTCTGTATGGTGTCCTCTAGGAGTGCGAGCTTCTTCTCCACGTTTCCATCTGTTATGTGTGAACCTGCCATCGCATTTCCCTGGCTCAGCGGCACAAGTACATGGATAAACCGCACGATGCCTGCAATGCCAAGTGTGATTGCGACCGCTGCCAAAAATCCCGTGACAATGCCCAGAATATAATATTTGGTCGTTGACTTATTTGTTTGGTTTTGCATTCTATAACCTCTTTATTTACAGTTTTTGCTGAAGACTTATTCCTGTTATTTCAGATAATTCCACGGATTTACGTAATTGCCGTTGAGTCTCACGCCAAAGTGCAGATGGTTTCCAGTAGACCTCCCTGTCGTGCCAACTGCGGCAATCTTTTGTCCCTTCGTGACCTCCGCCCCCTGTGAGACATACAGTTTTGATGCATGCATATAGATCGTATATAAGTTATCACCGTGGTACAGCATGATATAATTTCCCATCGTGCTGCTGTAAGCGGCGGCAACCACCGTCCCGCTATACGCCGCCAGAATCGGAGAACCGCCCGGCGCTGCCAAGTCCAGTCCATTGTGAAACTTCTTCACATTTAACGTCGGATGCATACGCTCGCCATAGTCATCAGAAATTCTCGTATAGGAGGGCGCCGGCCACGCAAACATGCCGCCGTCGTAGGTTTTCTTCTTTCCATTTGCCTCCTCAAGCTGTTTCTGCAAGGTCTTGGAAATCTCCTCAAGCTCTTTGATCTCGGCATTCTGAGCCGCAATCTCCGCCTCATACTCCCGCAAAAGCTGCTCTCTGTTGTGAATGTCTGTCTCGTATGCCTTGATATCTGCCTGCTTTTGTGTGATGAGACTCTCCAAGGATGCCTCCTCCGCCTCGACATTGCGTTTCGCCTCCTCCAAAAGCTCTTGCTCGGACTCTAGCTGCGCCTTGCATACCTCGACATATTCCCGCGTCGCACGGTATTCTTCAAACATGCGTTTGTCTGATTCTGATACCTTCTCCACGTAGTCTACACGGTTCAGCATATCGCCGAACGACCGCGCGTTGAGGATTGCCTCGAAGTAAAAGTAATCACCGCGCTCATACATGTTCTTGATGCGCACCTTCATACCCTGATACTGGGTTTCCTCTCTTGCCACCGCCGCGTCCAGCTCTTCCATCGTCTGTGTAATCTCCGACTCCTTCTGTGTAATCATCTCCTTGATTTCTGAGATTTTGGCCTGAACCTCCGCGAGATTGCCGTCGAGCTGTGTCACATATGCCGCAAGGTTCTTCTTGGACTGCTCGAGATCGCTGATGATGGACTGGACATCGGTCATTCCTGACTGCAGCTGCTTTTTCTGGTTTTGTGCGTTCTTGATCTCCTGCTGCTTCTGTTCAATGCTCTTTTTGAGATCTGATATATTGTCCGCCCGGCTGACAAACGACGGTGTTCCCACAGACATTGTTGCTGCGAAGAGTCCCACCGCCATCAAAAATGCCACTTTCTTATATCTATTATATCCACAGTGCCTTCTCTGCATAAAACCTGCCCTTTCTAATTAATGCTGTATTTCCATGCTGCTCTCATGCCGCACTTTTATCACACGCTCAGGTGCTTTCTTACTGTCGTAAAACTTCCGATAAAACCGATGCCCACGCCCAGCCCGATACACACGGGTACTAGATTCGTAAATACAGTCTCCACTGGCAGAAACGCCAAAAGCTGTGACAAGGACGGAAAACGCTTTGCCACATACATCATCGCTTCATTATAGATAAAAAAAACTGCAATCAGCGGAACGAAGGAGCCAATCACACCGATTACCATTCCTTCAATCACAAACGGCGCCCTGGTAAAAAAGTCCGTCGCGCCAATATACTTCATAATCTGAATCTCTTCTTTTCTGACAGAAATACCAATGGCAACCGTATTGCTGATCAAAAAGATTGAGACCAAAAACAAAATGATAATAATGCCGATCGAGACATAGCCAATAATGGCATTGACGCCGGTGAGCGCCTGCGCTGTGAGAAATGACTGGTTGATCTTGCGGATGCCCTCGATAGATTCCAGATAGTTTACCAGCGCGGTCTGCATGGACACGTCACTTAGATAAATGTCAAAGTGCGCGCAGTCCTCCAGCGGATTTTCCGTGTAAAAGCTGACGTCTCCCAGCTTGTTTTCCTCGACAAACTGCGCCCATGTCTCCTCCGCGGACACATACTCCACATTGCTGACCTCTGTTCTGCGCACAATCATGCTGCGGATTTCCGCCACACGGTCATCGCTGAGCCCCTCCTCAAGCAGTGCGCTGACACAAAGCCCCTGCTCGGCGTTCTTTACCATGTGCTGAAAATTTGTCAAAATGGAATAAAACAGTCCAAACAGAAACAGACATGCCGAGATTGTCGCCACAGATGCCAGTGTGAACCATTTATTCTTAAAAATATTGCGTATTCCCTGCCATATGCAGTAAAATAATGTATTAATCCTCATCGATGTAGCCACCTTTTTCCTCATCACTGACGATGATGCCTTTCTTCATAGTGATAACACGCTTCTGCATGGCATTGACAATCTCACGATTGTGCGTGACTACTAGAACAGTGGTTCCATTGTTGTTTATTTTCTCTAACAGGTTCATGATATCCCACGAGTTTTTTGGGTCTAAGTTTCCTGTCGGCTCGTCTGCGAGCAGAATCTGCGGTTTGTTGACAAGCGCCCGCGCGAGCGCCACACGCTGCTGTTCCCCGCCGGAAAGCTGCTTGGGCCTTGCCTTGTACTTCCCCGCAAGCCCCACCGTCGATAAGATTGACGGCACATTTTTCCGAATCTCCCTGTTTGGCATCTGGATAATGCGCTGTGCAAAGGCAACATTGTCGTATACATTCCTGTCCTTTAAGAGCCTGAAATCCTGAAACACCACCCCCAGACTCCTGCGGAACTTTGGAATTGCGCGTCTTTTGAGCCGCACCACATCGGTTCCATTGACAATGATTTTTCCCGATGTGGGCAGAAGCTCACGCAGCAGCAGCTTGATCAATGTCGATTTTCCTGATCCGCTGTCGCCCACGATAAAAACAAATTCTCCTTTATTTATATGCAGATTTACGTCATTTAATGCTGGTACGCCCACGGTGTAAGCCTTGCTCACATGCTCCATCACAATCGCCTTATCGCTGATGCCAGCACCCAAACGCCTTCTTGTTCCTGTTGTTTTCAACTTTTCGATCCACTCCTATAAATTATTAATATTCAAACGATTCCATATATTTCATATACCGCACCACCATCAGCGCGATCTTGAACGTGATCGCATCCTCAAAAATCCTCAGATCAAGACCAGTGCTCTTTTGCAGTTTATCCAGCCTGTAAACCAGTGTGTTGCGGTGAATAAAAAGCTGTCTTGAGGTCTCCGATACATTCAGGGAATTTTCAAAAAATTTATTGATGGTCGTGAGTGTCTCCTCATCAAAATCATCGGGGCTCTTTCCGCCAAAGATTTCCTTGATAAACATCTTGCACAAGGGAATCGGCAGCTGGTAAATCAGACGCCCGATGCCAAGCTCACTGTACGCGATGATATCCCGCTCGGCAAAGAAAATCTTGCCCACATCGAGCGCCATCTTCGCCTCCTTATAAGAGCGGCTGACCTCCTTGATCTCCTTCACATTCGTGCCATAGGAAATATGCACCTCCTTGATGCCGTCCTTGACCAGACTGTCCTCGATCGCCCGCGCATACTTGTCGATATCGCGGTTTGTCTCGGTGTCCGCAATCTCCTTGACCACAATCACATTGTTCTCATCGACTGCGGTCACAAAATCCCTGCCATTCTGCCCGAAATTCTCACGCACTTTTTCTAAAATATTTGCGTCCTTCCCATTCTGGGACTCCACAATCAAAACGGCGCGTTTCACATCCGTCTGTATATGAAGCTTCTTCGAGCGGCTGTAGATATCCACCAAAAGAAGGTTGTCCAACAACAGATTTTTGATAAAGTTGTCCTTGTCAAAACGCTCCTTGTATGCCACCATCAGATTCTGCAGTTGAAAGGCTGCCATCTTCCCCACCATGTAAGCATTTTCCCCCGCATCGTTGGCGATCAGAATATACTCTAACTGCTGGTCGTCATAGATTTTAAAGAACTGGCATCCCTGTATCTCTTGGCTGTCTGCGGCTGACTTTACGAACTCTATCACAGAACCTTCAAAACTGTTTCCGGTCGTTTTGGTGGAAGCCACCAACTTACCATCGATATCCGCCACGAAAAGCTCTACTCTTGCAATCGCCTTGATTCCCTCGATGGTATTCTGCATAATCTGATTTGAAATCATATGCCACTCTCCTTCTTATACATTATCCACAAAAAAGACTGATTCGTTCCGTCCTTTTCATCACATTCTGTTTTCATTTTAATACATTTATACAAATAAATCTATAGCTGATGACAACTTTTTTATGCATTTTTTAAATGTATTTATTCCTGCTCTTTAGCTTTCGGCAATTTCAACCGAAATACATATCGTAGTAGGTTCTATTTTTTTCCTACAAAGTAAGCAGGAATGGAGGGTTGCTTATGGATATACCAGGTCTTTCAATGCGTATGGCACAGTCAAATCTTCTGACGGACGTTGGCACTGCCATGCTGGCAAAAACAATGGAGCAGGCAGATTCTGTCTCCGCTGCGATGACCGAGATGCTTGACGCTTCCGCGATGGAGCTCTCTGTCAATCCCGGCGTTGGCGCCAATATTGACATCAGTGTGTAATGGAATACATACTGTGCGGAAACAGCCCTTCGGGGCTGCTTTCTTTTATTTTAGGCATATTTTATCAGAATTGATGACAATCTTCTGATTTTTCAGCAGATTGCCAACCGCCCGCTTAAACTCATTTTTGCTCATGCCTGTCTCAGCGCGAATCAGCTCTGGGTCTGCCTTGTCTGTAAAGGGCAGCGCACCGCCATGCTGCTCCATCAGCGCAACGAGCTTGTCCGCATCTTTTCCAATCTGTAAATATGCCTTCTCGCGCAGGCTCAAATCCAGCTTGCCATCCTCTTTCACCGCAGACACGCGGGCTGACACCACATCGCCCACTTTAATCTCGCCGTAGAGTTCCCGGGCCGGAATCAGCGCTGAAAAACGGTCGTCCACCGCCACAAAAGCGCCCATATCCTGCCGAAGCTCATAGACCGTGCCCCGCACGATATCCTCCTTCTGGTAGTCACTGCCGCATTGCAGATAACGGTACACCTTCATCGTAGCTGCCAGGCGGCTGCTCTTGTCAACGTAGATCACCACCAGCACTTCATCGCCCTCCTGAACCTTGGCGGTCTGTTCTTTATATGGAAGCAATACATCCTTCTCAAGCCCCCAGTCCAGAAAGGCGCCGATCTTTGTCACCTGTGAGACTCTGAGTTTTCCCACCTCGCCCACGCTCAAAAGCGGTGTGTTTGTCGTCGCGATAATCCGGTCCTTGGAATCCTTGTACAAAAACACCTCAACGCTGTCGCCCAGCCCGCTTCCCTGCGGCACCTGCTTTTTGGGCAATAGTACCCTGTCCTCGATGGCAGCATTTAGCGTCTCGCCCAGATATACGCCAAAATCCAGCTCCTTCACAATGAGCAGCGGCTGCTTTTTCCCTAATTCAAACATTTTATCCTATCCTCCACATTCTATACATCCTCAACGTACTCCTGTTTCCTGCCAAGCCTGCGAAAAATCAGCAAAAGCTCCGCCACCGCCGCAATCGCAAGCACAAACTCCGCCACAAACTGCGCATAGGCAAGCCCGTACAGCGGAAACAGATAGTTTAGCAGATACAGCGCTGGTATCTCTAACACAATTTTTCTCATGATGGCAAAAATAAGCGCGTTTTTCCCAAAACCGAGTGCCTGGAAAACACCGACTGCAAGAAAATCCATACACAGAAACGGCAATCCGAGACAGAATCCCCGCAAAAACCGGATTCCGTAGTTGATAATCGGCGGATTGTCCATAAAGAACCGCACCACCCCCTCGGCGCCGAGGAAGAAAAACACTGCCGCCGCCGTGATAAAACCTATGCTGATCTCCCCTGCAAACACGATCGCCGACTTCATGCGCTTCTGGTTGCCACTGGCATAATTATAACTCACCAGCGGCATGATGCCCTGCGAAACGCCCATGCAGACATACATCGGCACCATATAAATCTTCTGTGTGATTCCCATCGCCGCGACCGCATCGGCGCCAAACACGGACGTAAAATTGTTGAGTATTGTCATTCCTGTCACATTCAGCAGATTTTGTATGGAAGCAGGGATCCCCACACCGCATACGCCGAGCACAATCGCCCCCTTTAGGCAAAACTGCGAGGGGCGGAGGCAGACACAAGTGCTGTTTCGCTTTTTATATATCAATATAAAAAAATATGTACACGCCACACAGTTTGAGATAAACGTGGCAAGTCCCGCGCCTGCGGCGCCCAGACCAAGCCCCTGCGGCAGTATAAAAATGGGATCCAGCACAATGTTCAAAAGACATCCGCTCATGGTTCCGGCGCTAGCGTGAAACGCGGCGCCCTCCGAGCGCACCATATACGCCAGCACCACATTCAAAATCGCGGGCACTGCGCCCCATGTGACTGTCCACCGCATGTATTCCGATGTCGCCTGCAAGGTCACTTCGTCTGCGCCCAAAAGCACCAGCAGCGGCGCCTTGCCCGCCGTGCACAGCAGCGAGAAGAACACGCCGCACACCAGCGCACAGTAAAAGCCAAAGGCAGAGCTTCGATGCACCGTGTCATAGTCCTTGCGCCCAAGCGCCCGGCTCATCATGCTCGAGCTGCCCACGCCAAACAGGTTGTTGACCGCGTTGAACGCGAGCAGCACAGGCCCTGCGAGCGTGACTGCCGCGTTCTGCACAGGGTCATTTAACATGCCCACAAAATACGTGTCCGCCAGATTGTAGAGCACCATCACCAGCGAGCTGATAATCGTTGGAACACAAAGTGACGCGACCGCCTTGGGTATCGCTGCACTTTCAAAAAGTTCTGTCCTCTTGTCAGATTTACTAACTGCCATATGAATCCCTCCATGCCGCATTTTCCTAAACCGTCTGCTCCTGCTCTGTGCGCGCGGTCTTTCCCAAGTACCACACAGCCGCCGCGCTCACCACCACCGCACCGATGGCAAACGCACCTGTCTGGCAAAAGTCTGGAAGCATAAACACCACAAATGAGAGCGAATTGTATAATAAATGCATAAAAATACATGGCAGCACGGAGCGGCACTTTACCGCCACATAGCCAAGCGCGGCGCCCACCGGCAGCACATAGAGCCCCTGCACCCAGTTTGCATGAAAAATGCCAAACATGACTGCCTGTATCAGAATCACCGCCGGCGTCGAAAAATACTGCTGTAAATGCTTCAAAATCAACCCTCTCATAATGCACTCTTCATTGACCGGCGCCAAGATCACCGCCGCAAGCATCGCCAGAAGCTGACTGCCGCCAAGCGCGGTATCCATCATGTCATTATACGTTTCCATCGTCTCCGGGCTTGCCACAGCGATGGCAGCCGCAATCAAAAGCGCCAGATAATACAGCCCCACGCAGCCTATCACAATCATAGAAAATGTTCTGACCCGCAGCACCTTTTCCCTGAAATACTGCTTGTCCTGCGCTGTCCTTCTCCTGCCCCAGACCAGCCAGTACGCCGGCACCGAGAAAACAGCCATCGCAAAGGTGGATACCACCGTCAGCATCGTCATGAAATTACTGTCCATGAAAATCTGTATGGCGGCGCGCTGCGCCTCCTGAATATCCATGTCTGTCTGAAGGATACACGCTGTCACTGCCGCCAGCACGCTCACAGAGCCGAGCAAAAGCTGCAACAGGAAAAACAGCCCCATAATCACAACACTTACGAGAAGCCCCTCTACAAATTTTTTACCGATTCCTTCCTTTTTATTATATTCCATTATGACCTCCAATCTCACTCCCTATACCGTAACACGACAGCCCGATTCTGTCAAACCCTTGTTGCGCTCAGAAGTGGAATGTGTCCTCAATGGAGATTTGTCTGCCTTCTGGCTGTGTACTCGAGCATTTCTTCCACAAGCCCGTTCATTTTATGGACATTCTCCAGAAGCTTCTGCGTGTACTGTGCCCGTTTTTCTGTCTGGATTTCTGCAAGCAGGTTTTCTGAGTATCCTGAGATCACCATCATCGGTGTTTTTAGACGGTGCGCAAGTGTGTTGACCTGTTGTCTGAAATTCTCCTCAACTGCCTGCTGTTTCTTGTAAATCTTAAAATAGCTTCGGTCAATACCGACTGTCAACAAAGCCATCAGCGCAAAAATTCCTGCCCCTGCCATCAGCAGTTTATCCCGCCAGTTAGACCATGCCGAAGTCACGCCGGCATAACAGAGCCTATAATTTCCCTGCGGGGTCCGAAGCTGCTGCTCCCCATACCAGTGATTCTCCCCAAATGGATAAAATCCCTTGACAAGCTTTCCAGTGCGCTCCTCGAGAAGCCTCTCCCGCAGCATCTGATAGCTTGCCAGACGCTCCTCGTCCGCCCCGGTATACTCGCTCAGCTTCGTCTCTGCCGCCACATTGCCGTCCTCATCAAACAAAATCCCGATCATATGAAATATTTCTAGCCTGAGATTGTTTTCTGCTGCTGCCCTGTCCGTCAAATCCTGCTTTGACAGAATCAGCGCAAGCTCTGTCCCGATTTGACCGACCCGCTGGCCGCCGAGCATCTCCACCGCACTCAGAAGCAGTCCTGCAACTAGATACAATGCAACGGCGGATATCAGCAGGATTGGAAGTCCTGTCCGCAGCCAGATCTTTAAAAACATATGTTCGCCCCTATTGTTTCTATTATTTTTCATCATTCTTTTTATCCTCCTTCAACTGGTATCCTTTTCTGAAAACGGTCCGAATCTGCCGCCCCTGCGCGCCTAACTTTTTGCATATTTTTTTGATATGGTTATCCACCACCCTGTCATTTCCCTCGAAATCATATCCCCAAATCTGTGTCAGCAGTTCCTCCCGCGTGCAGACCTTCTCCTTGTGCTCGAGCAAGTATTTTAACAGTTCATACTCCTTGTACGAGAAGTCCTTCTCCTCTCCATCGCAGCACACCCTGTACCGCTCTGGCTCCAGCAAAATCCCGCCCGCCGCCAGCACCGGCTGCTGCACCATGCCCTTCGCGCGCCGCAGGAGCGCCAGCATCTTTGCATGGAGTATGGGCAGCGAAAACGGCTTGACCAGATAGTCATCACAGCCCAGATGATATCCGCGCAGCTTGTCCTCCTCCCGTCCCCGCGCCGTGATAAAAATGACCGGCGCATCACTAAATCTGCGCATCTCCCTGCACAGCGCAAATCCATCCATGTGCGGCAGCATAATATCCAGCAGCACAAGGTCATACTGTCCTGCCACAATCCGCTCAAAACCCTTTTCCCCGTCATTGGCGCAATCCACCACAAACGCATTGTCCGTCTGTGCGGTCAGATAGTCCGTGAGAATCTCGCAAATCTGCGGGTCGTCCTCAATCAATACGATTCGGTATGTCATATGAATCTCCATTCCGCCGCCAAACAGCGGCACAAATAATACGTGTGATATTTCACACTAATCCTCCATGCTGCCGACAGCTCGCGAATTTGGGCGTCAGCACAAATTTGCCGATTGAAAAATCTCTGATTTTTCAATCTAACTCCTTCAGCAAGCATCTGGATGATACTGGCGGCCGAAAAGACCGACCGCTCAGCATAAAGTTATGCACACAGCCGCATAAGGAAATATGCATATATATGATACTACAAAGATGTATCGCTGAGATATCCTTGATAGATACAAAGTACAGACGGGTCTGCGCATAAAAAGTGGATACCCTTTCAAGTATCCACTGGATTTACATGTACCATAATATGTTTTACACTGGAAAAGCTCTGCTCTATGGCGTCATGCACATGCTCCGCAATCTTGTGCGCATCCCGAAGCGAGGCATCGCCATCTGCGCTGATCTCGATATCCACATAGACACGGTTGCCAAAAACCCTCGTGCGCAGAAGGTCCACACCCAGCACCCCCTCCTGTTCCAGCGCGCAGTGCTTCAGACTGTCCTCCAAGTTCTCATCACATGCCTTGTCAACCATCTTGTCTATGGCATCCTTAAAAATATCATACGCCGCCTTCTCTATAAAAAAGCAAATACACAGGCTGGCAACCGCGTCGCAAACCGGATAGCCAAGCCTTGCCCCCGCAATGCCGACCAGCGCGCCCACCGACGAGAGCGCGTCCGAGCGGTGATGCCATGCATCTGCCATCAGTGCACTTGAACTGATTTTTTTCGCGTGGCTTCTGGTATACCAGTACATGCCCTCCTTCACCGCAATCGACACGAGCGCTGCCACAAGCGCCAGCACGCCCGGCACAGTGAGATCTCCATAATTCCCCGATAATATTTTTGCGATGGCGGTATAGCCAATGCCCAATCCCGTAAATGCCAGAATGGTCGCAAGGAGGATTGCCGCCACACACTCCATGCGCTCATGCCCATAGGGATGTTCTTTGTCCGACGCCTTCCCAGAGAGCCTGATTCCAATGATAACCACAACCGTACTGATCACGTCCGACGCAGAGTGTATCGCATCGCTGACCATCGCCCCGGAGGAGGCAAGAACCCCCGCAAGCAGCTTAAATGCGGACAGCAGGACATTTCCCACAATGCTCACTGTGGAAACCTTCATCGCTACTTTTTCAAATTCATTTACAGATTTCATCATAAATCCCGCCTTTCCAAAACATTAGTTCCAGTATTGCGCCAGTACTGAAAATGTGTCCATATGCCTGAAAAACGGGACAAAAAAACACACCCACGTATCAGTATTAGCAACTACTGTCCCGCGGATGTGCAAAATCCACTGTCGCAATGCGACCCGGCTCCAAGGGCACTGCCCCGGCCTGCTCAGTTTGTACTGTAGTATGATGCAGTGCAAAGAGTTTGTTGGTATAGTGTATGTAACGCGTAAACTTTGGTTACATTTTCATCACTATATCATATATTCCGGGGGATTTCAAGCTGTTTTTTCTATGCACAAAATCTGTCTTTTTTGTATTTTTTATTTTCTTTCGTGCACGCGGTTAAATTTTATGTGGAAGTATTTGATTCAGCATCAATTTATGCTATACTGTCTGCAAGCCTATTGATCAAAACTATTGATCGAACCTGCTTATTAAGTTTGTTATAACTATTTATCAAGCCAATTTATCCAATCAATCGGAGGTAAATCTTATGGGATGTTTAGCTGTTTTATTTGCACTGAATGAACAAGAACTCGAAACCTTTCTCAACGTAGAAAGACCCCAGCGCGCTTACTACATGCACAACGAGCTTGAGGAGAATTTCTGGAATGATTATCCTGAATACGTGTGCGAATTAGATCAGGCGTGGGACGCGATGCACCGAATGCTGACAGACGGCAGCCTGAACTTTGAAAACAAGTTCCCGCCGCTGTGCAACGTGATTTTGGGCGGTGAATTTGTATATGGGCTTGAGCGTGACCCCTCCGGGGAGGTTCTCATTCCCGACGAGGAGGATGATGCATATATTATCTTAAAAACGCCCCAGCAGGTTGCCGGGCTCGCCGAGGCACTTCCCAAACGAACCAAGGAGGAATGCCGCCAGTGCTATGACAAAATCGACGAGGAGGACTACGGCTTTGCGCCATATGACGAGGATTTTGAATACGCATGGACGTATCTACAGGAAAGTCTCGAGTTCTGGAAAAAGGCAGCGGCAGAAAAAAGATACGTGCTGTTTACTGTTGACCGGTAACAACTCGAAAAAAATGGTCATTTTGTTCCATCTATCTGAAAAATCAAATAATTTTGCCGATATAATAAACAACTGCGACAGACTTCCAAAGTTTTTTATGCCTGATATCAAGAAGATGATTTTTTGTCAAAGCGGCACAAATTCATGAGGTATCTGTGGTGCACACCTTGCATCAATGTATATATGATGGGAAGGCGGCTGGGTCTGGGCAGAATGCAAATTAGGAAGAACAGCAAACGATTTTACAAGAAAATGGAGGATACATAATCAAATGAACATTGCAGTAAACAATTATTATAACAGGGCGGCGGTTTATCCGCAGCACGCAAAAAACAAGACAGCTTCTTTTGCACAGGTTTTGGCGGACACAGCATCAGCGGACTTGGCTGAAACTACGCCTGCAAAGAAGGAGCAGACTGCCGCGCCGCAGAAAGAGGCGCTTTTGCAGACATGGTATGCAGGCAGACCTTTGTCAGAATGGGCATTGTCAGACCCCCGCTATACAGATGAGGAAACGGGTATTTCATGGTATGTCAGGGACGGAAAGCATCCTTATATGACAGGGGAGGACGCAGAGAAACTAAAGCAGTTGTGCGAGAAAACAGGCGAGTCGTGGCTAAAAAAGTTTGCGGAAATGACAGGCACAATCCAGAAGCTCGACGAGAACACCACCGCCTATGTAGGGACGAACGGCATTGCCGTCATGGGAAAAGACGGAAGGCAGCTGTCTGTCGATACGTCAGCATTGTCTTACGACATGCTTGAGTGTCTATTTGACAATTTACAGCGCGGCGGAAATTACTTTGACAGCAGCTACTGGCAAAATCAGCTTCAGAAAGTGTTTTGATGTTGTATCATGATAAACATTCGTGGGGGAGGGTTATTCCAATGAAAAAATCAAGTGCTGTTACACTGTTTCTCTTTATTCTGTCATGCTGTTGCCTGTCAGGCTGTGCCAGCTTACCGAAAAATGAGCACATGGAGCAGGAAGCAGAGCAGCTCATTACGGCTTTAAACGAGGACGACGCCGACCAAATTTTTGAATCCATGTATCCTGATGTTGTCACCCGCGAGGAATTTGACAACTCTTATGAAACGATTCGCGAGATTTGGCGCAAATGCGATGAACACACGCTAAAACTGACTTCTATTCATTACAATAGCAATTTAAATCCAGGCAGCTCTGGGAAAATATACACCTGTCAGGCGCAGTACTATATCTATACCGCTGATGCTTCCTACACGATGAACCTCAACTACCGCTCTGATGATAAAGGCAAAGGAATCTACGGCTTTCATCTCACCGCTGGAACCACGCCCGTACTAATCAGCGGCGGTTTTACGACTTTTAGAACTAATTCTGTACTTCAATGGAGTGTGCTGTTTTTTTGTGTGCTGTCTTATATTTTTATTCTTGTGACGGTGATTGACATTTTCCGAAAGCGCCCCCGATTGTATGGGGCATGGCTTGCAGCGTCGTTTGTCTTTGTCTGCTTACAGATAAAAGTCGCGCCGAACAACTTTCATCTGGGCGGAGGCATATATTTGTTTGTGATGTCCGCCCTGAAGGTTTACAGTGGAGGCATTCGGAATTTTGTTGTGGCTTTCCCCGCGGGTGCACTGGTTTATTGGTGTATGCGCAAAAGGCTTCTGATGAAAAAAAGCAGCTTACCAACCCAGCTCCAATAACCAGCTATTTGCCTTTAATCTTGGCAATCAAAATATCGACATCATAAGGAATTGTAGGAAAATAAGTGATGCAGATTACGCAGGATATTTCTTCTCTTGAATTTGGTAGTGTAAAAAAGTTTGTGTCTATGGGAAAAAATACCTCTTTTTGGGTAAGAATTAGTATATGACAATTCTTATCGAAAAGGAGTATTTTTATGCCAGCAGCAAAGGAACAGATTCGACAGATTATTGCAGATAACAACTTACACAGTGCAGCCGATGTCTACACCCTGCTCAGGGACAGTTTCAAAGACATACTCCAGGAGCTTATGGAAGCAGAACTGGATGCACAGATCCAGAGATGCGTCATTCATATGCTGCGCAATTCCTTCAAATATGTAAATTACAATGACTTGAAACAGTTTTCTTCCAATTTCAAGTCTGTATACAATGCACCCAGTGAGACGGCTGCCCTGTCAGAGCTGGAGAAGGTCAGGGAAAAATGGGGGAAGAAGTATCCCTATGCGATCAGCAGCTGGGAGAATAACTGGGAGGATGTCAGTTCCTTCTTCCAGTTTTCCGATGACATCCGGCGCATCATGTATACCACGAACAGCTGCATGATCTCCTCGGCTCATGTTTATTCCCCGTCTGGCGATGCGTGCCATAAAGTTTATATGCCAAATTCAGTGCGCAGTTTCTCAAACCGAGCCTGTTCTTTTTCCTTTACCGTCTTTGACAGGTCATACATGCAATGATGAATGACATCCGCATCCTTCAGGACCTCATCCATTGAAGTATCCGTGATCAGTTTGTCACTATGGTGATATATGGCTGAACAGATCAGTTTCGTCTCCGCTTCATCTGTCAGTTTCAGTTCATCCAGTATCTCCCTCGCAAGCTTTGCACCTTTATGCCCATGTTCGTCATAAGAACCAGTCTTATAGGCATGAAGATCATGCAGCATCGCCGCCATAGAAGTGATTTCAGTATCAAGTCCCCTTTTTCTGGCTATCATCGTGGTAGCAAAGGAAACTCCGTAAAGGTGTGCGATTGCCGAATTCCTCTCGTCCGCATCGTCCATCCTGTTAAGTTCACCATCCACATATTTTCTCAGTTCTTTTAGCCTTCCCATCTCATATTTCCTCCAAATCCTGAAAACATTGCATGATAGATTTATTTATAACCTGTCAGGAGTCTGATAAATATTTAATCCTGTGAGCGCACTTTGTATCAGCAGGAAGTGTTTGTCACCTGTCCAGACTGGAATGCCATACTTAATGGCAGTTGTTGCTATAATAGCATCTGAAAAAGGTATGGAAATTCCTTTCTTTCGAAGATTATATAAATTGTCGCCTAAAATCTGCCAGTCAGAAATCGCCAAATTGAATTCATCAAATGCCTCAAGCATTGTTGTAATGTTTGCGAAATCCTTTGCTGATACTGCTCCATGAAGAAGTTCTGCCCGCACAACACCAGTGACGTTTTGTAAAGGACTTTTTAATCAAGTTCACAGAAAATTTACATTTCAGGGCAAAAAAATAAGGCCGGAACCTGTTTTTAGATTCCCGGCCTACGGTTTTGTTTTATGCTGTCCGCTCTGCTTTCAATTTTTTTACTTCGTCAAGAGGGAGTCCTGCATATTCCGCAATTTTTTCAAGTGTCAACATTCCATCTGCCAACATTCTTTTAGCAGTATTTATTGCCCCTTCTTTTATGCCCTCTTTTACACCCTCTTGTAAAGATTCTTTTCTCATATCCTCCATGACTTTGCACATGATTAAAATACCCTCCTTACTTTCCTTAAAAAAACGAACTCTGTCTGCCAGTGTC
>Ga0137308_100106_pt1 | contig 149087 bp, 120 predicted proteins | sample Inofrocosms_June_FD_97181 | JGI IMG/M metagenome (GOLD analysis project Ga0137308, IMG submission 97181) | Mouse cecal microbial communities from Vienna, Austria - N-Acetylneuraminic and N-Acetylglucosamine D2O microcosms_June | ecosystem: Host-associated > Mammals > Digestive system > Large... | reverse complement strand
ATTTTCCCGCAGTCCATAGAACTTTTCCTCGAAGTAGCGCCTGCTCACCCGTCCGGGGATGGTGAGGAAACCTTTCTGCTTCAGCTCCTCGTTCATCTCCCGCACCAGCTTGTAGGCGTAGGGCTTGGAGATACCCAGCGCCCCGGCCACTTCCTCGGCCCGTACAAACAGCTCTTTGCTCAAATACAACACCTCCTTATTGTTGGTTCGCAAAATTGTTAATGCCGACACCCTTATTATACATTCGCATAGTTGTTAATGTCAAGAGTTTATTTCGCAATTTTGTTAATTTTCTTCTTGCATATTTCGCTTATTTGCGCTATACTATTTTCAAAGGCGGTGGAACATATGACAGTAGGAGAAAAAATCAAGAAAATCCGCACATTTCGGGGTATGACGCAAAAGGAATTGGGGCTGGCTATCGGCTTTGAGGAAAAGGGAGCGGATAACCGTATTGCCCAGTACGAAACGAATTACCGTGTGCCAAAGAGGGAGCTGCTGGACAAGATTGCCCAGGCCCTGCGGGTAGACCGCCAGAACTTCTATACGGTTCAACCTGGCTGTGCCGAGGACTTCATGCGGACGTTCTTCTGGCTGGACGAGGACAGCCCCGGCTCTATCCGCCTGTTTCAGCTCGTCCGCAACCCTGGCAAGATAGGGGCCTCCGATGATACCGCCGTCCGATACAACGACACAGACGACTGGCCCGCTCAACCTCCCGTGGGTATCTACTTCAACTATGGCCTTGTAGACGAGTTTATGAGGGAATGGCTCTTGCGCCAGCAGGAGCTACACGCCGGGGAGATAACCAGGGAAGAATACTTTGAATGGAAGCTCAACTGGCCGTGTACCTGTGATGACAGCAAACGGTTTGACAACTATGTACCCTGGAGAAAAGAAAAATAGGACAAGCAAAACCGCCCTGCTGAATTTGTCGTTCAGCAGGGCGGTTCGCTTGCCCTTTGCAATCATTCTCTTGTGTGACCGGGTTGAAACGAATAGTATCAATCCAGTATCACAAGGCAAAGTGACAGGTCAAAAACCCTGTATTCATGCGGGTTTGCGCCGTTTTAACGGTCATTCCCACTCAATAGTCGCCGGCGGCTTCGGACTCATATCATAGCAGACCCGGTTCACATTCTCCACCTCCGTCAGAATCCGCTTCGTGATCCGCTCCAGCACATCCCAGTCCACTTTCTCCACAGAAGCCGTCATGGCATCCACTGTATTAATCGCCCGTATAATCACCATATACTCGAACACCCGGGCATTGTTCTTCATGCCCACAGACTTGAAATCCGGCACCACCGTAAAATACTGCCAGACTTTCTTGTCCAGCCCCGCCCTGGCGAACTCCTCCCGCAGAATGGCATCGGACTCCCGCACGGCCTCCAGCCTGTCCCTGGTGATGGCCCCCAGGCACCTTACTCCCAGGCCCGGACCCGGGAACGGCTGGCGGTATACCATGTCATGGGGCAGCCCCAGTTCCACGCCGCAGGCCCGCACCTCGTCCTTGAATAGCTGCTTTAACGGCTCCACCAGTTCGAATTTCAAGTCCTCCGGCAAGCCTCCCACATTGTGGTGGGACTTTACCATCTTCGCTGTCTTGGTTCCGCTCTCGATGATATCGGGGTAGATAGTGCCCTGTCCCAGGAAGTCAATGCCGTCCAGCTTTCTGGCCTCTTCCTCAAAGACACGGATAAACTCCCCGCCGATGATTTTCCGCTTCTGCTCCGGGTCTGCCACGCCGGCCAGCTTCCCCAGGAAACGTTCCACTGCGTCCACGTAGATCAGATTCGCATGGAGCTGATCCCGGAACACTTTCACTACGCTTTCGGACTCGTTCTTGCGCATCAGGCCATGGTTCACATGGACGCAGGTCAGCTGCTCTCCGACAGCCTTAATCAGCATGGCTGCCACTACGGAAGAGTCTACGCCGCCCGACAAAGCCAATAGCACCTTTCTGTCTCCTACCTGCTGTCTGATCAGTTCCACCTGGTCCTCGATGAAATTCTTCATGTTCCAGTTGGCCTGGGCGCCGCATTCCCGGAACAGAAATTTCTTCAAATCCTCCTGTCCCGGAAGCCTGTCATATTTCACTTCGCATTTAGACTGGGGATAGTCAACGGAAATCATAGGGATGTCCAGCCCGTAAATCTCGTCCCTGACCACAACGGCCTGTCCGTCCACGATGCGGTTCTCCCCTCCGTTTAATATAAGCCCCTTTACATTGGGGAGCGCTTTCAGTTCTTCCACGGTGATATCATGGGGATGAATCTCGCTGTAAACGCCAAGGGCACGGATATCCCTGGCAAGAACCGTGTTCTGTGTGCTGCCTAAATCCAGAATTACAATTAAATCTTGTTTCATATGCAAATTTCTCCTTCTCTTCCAGCGTTATGTAACGTTCCTGTCCTCCGCGCAGCCCTGCTGCCAAGCCGAACCTGCAGATTCCTATTTCAGTATAAAAGTATCTCTCCCGGATTGCAATCCCTTTGTGAAAAACTTATCCGTATGTCCCGGCCCATTCCCCGGCTACCACCTGACGCTCCATCTCTCCGAGTATTCACCGGACAGGTTCTCATGACATACATCCCTCTGTCCTGCCTCCTCCGTCTCCTGCTTCTTGTGCAGATATCGGCCGAATTCCTCCTGGTCTATGGGAAGCTTCACCCAGTCGTCTTTCCAGGAGGACAGATAGGCCGCATTACTGAGGGTCAGTCCGTGAATGCCCTCTATGCCCGGGGCAATAAGTTTTTCCCCATAAAGAATTGCATTGGTAAAGTTCTCCAAAATTTGAAGATGTCCTCCGCCGGCCTCCTCCTGCTCTATGGTCTGGCAGTTCACCCTCTCATGAGGCATCCCCTCCGGGGAGGTAAAGCAGATTTCCCGTTCATCCCTCTCCAGCAGAAACAGCTTCAGGCAGCCGTTCTCCACCACCGCCTTGCCCAGCGTACCGCTTATTTCCATGCGGTTGGTACCGGGATATTCCCCGGTAGAGGTAATGAATACCGCGCTGGCTCCGTTTTCGTACTCCGCATAGATGGTGGCATCGTCTTCCACCCGGATTCGGTGATACTGTCCCTCTTTGCAAAATGCCCGCACCTTTACCGGCATCCCCAGGATCCACTGCCAGATGTCCAGGTTGTGGGGGCACTGATTCAGCAGCACGCCGCCGCCCTCTCCATTCCATGTAGCCCGCCAGTCGCCGGAGTCGTAGTAGGCCTGTGTGCGGTACCAGTTATTGATAATCCAGACAAAGCGCTTGATTTCTCCCAGAGCGCCCTCCCGCACCAAGTCGTGCAGCTTCCTGTAGAGCCGGTTCGTGCGCTGGTTGTACATGATGCCGAATACAGTACTGCTCTTTGCTGCGGCCCGGTTCATTCCCGCCACGCTGACTGTGTCTATGCCCGCAGGCTTTTCCGTCAATACGTGCAGCTTCCGCTCAAAGGCTTTCCCGGCAATCACCGGATGCAGCTTATGAGGGGTGGCAATCAACACGGCATCCACCTCACCGCTGTCCAAAAGCGCCTCGTAATCTTCGTACAGCGACACGCCCGGGAAATGCTCCCCGGCCCATTTCAGGCGCTCTTCCATGCAGTCGCACACTGCCGAGAGCCTGGCCCCTTTGACCCTGCCCTCAAAAAGCTGCACCCCATGGGCACTCCCCATGTTGCCGATGCCTACGATCCCATAACGTACATTCTCCATGTCTGTACCTCCCTTTATCCCCGCCCCCGGCGGCTCTGACTCCATAGCTCCTATCCGTAAAGCGCCGGGACTTCCCGCATACTGCCTTACCGTCAATCCCATCTGCTACAGCATCGTTCCTCTGTTACACTGCCAAGACGATTTAGAAAATCTTCTCCAGCAGCTTCACATATTCACTGATCAAATCGCTGGTCTTCTCCGCGTAAATGGTTTCCTTTGCCAGGATCACATTGTCCGTGATGACATTGTCCACGTTCAGTTCCACCATTCTGCGGATACCGGACTCCGTATTCACAGTCCAGGCATACAGCTGTTTTCCCTCTCCATGAACCCTGTCCACCAGATTCTCCGTCACATTGGCCGCTTCCACGCTGAAGTGATCAGCCGCCTCCAGCTTAGTTATATTTCCGTATGCCAGACTCATGACATACACGGTCTGAGCCTCCGGGCTATACTCTTTCACATTTTCCAGCACCTGGTAGACTTGGGAGGTAATCACGCATTTATCCAGAAAGTCCCGCTCTGTGACAATGTCCACCACCTTTTTCTCAAAATCCCTCTCATAACCGGTAGGTTTCAGCTCAATGTTCAGCTTAATCAGGTTTTCCCTGGCGAACTCCACCACCTCGCTTAGCAGCGGGATTCGCTCTCCCGCATAATCCGGACCGAAAAAGCTGCCCGCGTCCAGCCTGCTGACCTCCTCGTAGGTTAGCTCCCAGGTATTTCTATTCACCCCTGTGGTACGCTTGAAATTGGTATCGTGGATGACGATGATCCGGCCGTCCTGTGTCTGCTGTACATCCAGCTCAATCCAGTCTGCCCCAAGCTCCGCCGCGCCCCGAAAGGCGCTCATGGTATTTTCCGGGTAATCTACAGACGCCCCTCTGTGGGCAGTGACCTCTGTAGTACGGGCATATTCAATGTTCAGGTTATATTTTCCCAACTGCAGTCCGTAAGTAAATACCGTTCCTAAGGCCAGCGCAGCTATAACGATTCCAAAGCCAACTGCACGCATGCGGGAGTTATCTTTCGCTCCCCTGCCGCCATCCTCCAGCTTAAGACTGCGGATTTCTTCCCCCAGCTCCTGTTTATGGTCATAGAACAGGACGCTGATGCCCGCATAGCCAAAGGGCATGGACAGGGACATAAAAACCGCGGCAGACAGGGCAATAAACATCCAAATGATCGTGGATACAAAGCTGTTTAGCAGCGTCAGGTTCTCCAACAGACTGTCCACTGCCATGATCAGCAGAATTCCGATCATGACACAGCCAAGGAAGACAAGGGATATGACAAGCTGCATTGACACCAGGGAAAACAGATCTTTGATATGCCTCCCGGCTCCCAGGCGGCAGCTGTGTTTCCTGGCCTCTCCAAAGGGCATGTCCTCCAGGATCAGATAATGCAGCGAATAGAGCCAGCGCAGCAACAGCGCCGCCAAAAAAGCCACCAGCCCACTACACAATACAAGCAATATCCGGTTCTGCAGGATATAATCCTGAATAAATCCGGGCACTTGTATGGTGGAAATCACTCCGGTTGCCAGTCCTAAGTTAAGGAAAGGAATCAGGAACAGAATCAGAAATGCCAGAGAAAGGCTTCTGAAATGAAACAGCTTCCCGCACTTGCGGGCAGATATGCGCATCACATCCTGCAGACAGGCTTTCCGATTCTGACAGGACTGGTCCAATATGATGACGACTGTGGTAATGTCAAACATGGCATATGCCGTCATCAGCAAAAGCAATGCCAAAAATGACACGATTGTAAGAGGATGTATGGCAAAAGAGACAACATTTTCTACGGTCAGATATTCATATCCCGTCAGCTTCATAACCAGGCGGACACTGCCTGAGAAAAGCGGGACAGCCACCAGAAACGTCAACAGCTTGAATGTGATTTCAAACTTTGCCAACGCCCATCGGTTGCGTTTCACCAGCCTCCCCAGTTGCCTTACTTTTCCCATGAATCTCCGCCCTCATTATAGCCACTTTGTGTCCCGTCCCTAAAACCCATTATAGTGAATCTGCCCGAAAAGTCAATAACCCTAAAAAGCCTTGCGCAAAATGAAAATATTGGTTATAATACCACTATATTTCAGGGAAATCCGGGCGTTGGCGGCAGGGAGGAAAATTATGCGGAAAGAACATCTACTTCAGGAAATGACAGATATCGTTAAGAGCTGCGAGGACATTCTGTTAAGCGCTACCGATATGGAACGGAAAATCCATCGCAAAACCGGCAAAGGGAATTTTGTCACTGATTACGACTCCAAAGTGCAGGCTATCCTGCAGTCTCGTCTGCTTGAGCTGCTTCCGGAGGCAGTATTTCTCGGTGAAGAGGATCAGATGGACAGTACAGATATCTCAAAGGGATATGCTTTTATCGTAGACCCCATCGACGGCACAGCCAATTTTACCAGAAACTATCATGCCAGCTGTATCAGCGTTGCACTGGCACTGGACGGTTTCCCCATTCTGGGTGTGGTGCATAATCCTTATCTAAAGGAGACATTTACCGCGTTGAAAGGACAGGGCGCGTATCTCAACGGGGAACGGATCCATACCTCGGACCGGACCTTGGCTGAGGGGCTGATTCTGTTCGGAACCACCCCTTACCATGCGGATCTGACCCGGAAATCCTTTGAAATCGCCTACCGCTATCTGTCCCAGGCAGAGGATCTGCGCAGAAGCGGGTCTGCGGCTCTGGATTTGTGTATGGTGGCCTGTGGCAGGGCGGAATTCTTCTTCGAGCTGACGCTGTGTCCCTGGGATTATGCCGCCGGGGCTTTGATCGTGGAGGAGGCCGGAGGATTTGTAAGCGACCTGAAAGGACGGCCGCTTACTTATGACCGCAGGCAGGCCGTTGCGGCCAGGGGACCCAGGGTGGAGCTGGTGGATGTAAGTGTATAACTGTCCTCTGTGATCAATTTCACATTTTTCTCCGTTTCGGCAAGAGAAACGGTCCACTCGCGAGAGGGCTTGCGCACGCGGACGACATCTATGTCGTCAATTCTCTCATAATAAAAGTCGAAATACTCCCCTCCGATGGGCAGATTCGTCAGAGATAAGCCCTCTGCTTTCCTGCCCAGACAGGGATCCAAGCGCACATGTTTTCTGTAGGCATCAGGCCGAATTCCAAACATGCTGCCCGCATAGGGCCACATTGTGGCAAGGCTGTTCCAGCCCTGCACAAAGCAGCCTTTTTCCGGATAGATCTCGTTGGTGGTCCCAGGCATTACTTTGCCAAAGCCTTCTGCCACTTTCTCCATACTTTCCAATATACCGTCCAGCTCTTTCATTTTGCCAAGCCCTGTAATCTCCCTGCCCAGACCTATTGGCATTATGTCTCCTCTCACAGCCTCTCCCCGCGCTCTGTCCGCCTCCACGGCCGCGTAAAGTTCCCTCGCCTCGCTCCCTTTCAGATAGCCCAGTTCCACTGGTATCAGGGAATGCCCCGCACCGAATAAGTAGAAAGCCTTTCTGCTTCCGTCCTCCATTTGCAGCGCCTCCCGAATGACACCCTCCATCCTTTTTCTCAGCCTGGCTTTCCCTGCAGCGTCCTCCGGAGATTTATCTTTCTTACAGCCGGACTCTCCCATGAGCATATTTTTCTTTCTGACCCGTTTAGTCCCCAGGCCTTTTACTTACCCGCAAATGTGTCTACCTGCTTCTGAGTCTCTTCGATGACCTTGTCAATACCCGCAGCTTTCATCTTACCGATGATCTCGTCTCTGACCTCATTGACATCCAGATCGCCCTTTGCAAGATTATCGGCATACTCGGTCATAATGGCTCTGATCTGGCTTGCCTCTGCCTTAATCTTGCTCTCATCAAGTACAAATCCCAGCAGAGGGGACGTCTGTGACTGGCTGTCCCAGTCTGTCAGTCTCTGGATTGCATCCTGAGAAAAGTTTGCTGAAAATCTGGCCACATCCATATCGTTCCACATCCATACCATGGGAGACCATACGTTTTCCGAAGCAATATTGGAAATGTCAATGGCTTCGCCATTCTTTTCGTAGTTAACACCCTCAACGCCGTAAGACCACAAGTCATAGTTTTCCTGATTACATTTGAACCACTGTATGAGCTCAACCGCTTCGTTTACATGCTTGCTGGTGCTGGGAACTGCCAGCATATTATCGCCGGCGCTGTAGATCCAGCGAGTTTTCGGCTCAAGATATACAGTGTAAGGCTCTGCCTCCGGCAGTGTGTTCTTCATGCCGTCCACACGCTCAGACACACGCATGACATTAGAGTCCACTGCCGCTACCATGCCGTACTCAAAGCCGTGGTCAGGATTCTCAAAAGTGCTGGTGTCAGACATCAGGTAACCTTTCTCCGCCCACTCTTTCCTCTTTTCGAAGATCTGCACAAACTCGTCAGACTCCCAGAAAGATTTCACCGTCAGCTCCGGATCCTCAGGATCCACATACATTGCAAAGATACCGTCGCCAAGGATGTAATGATAGTTGGCAAATATCGGGAGCATAGGAGATATATTGGTTCCGCTGTAAGGATACACGCTTTCCTCATTGTCCAGAACTGCCTGAAAATAAGCCTCCAGCTCTTCAATTGTGGTAATCTTTTCAATCTCGTATTTGTCCATCAGGTCTTTCCTGACGTCAAAAGTATTGTTGAAACCAGTGGTAGGGATGACCCGGGGAATGGCGTAAATCTCCCCGTTCACAGTTCCTCCCCGAAGTACGTGCTCCGGTGTCTTTGCTTTCAGTTCCTGTCCCACGGAGTTAAGGGCAGGTGTGATCGGCTGGTATACTTTCTTAGACACCAGATCGGACAGCGTGCTGGAATGGGCCCAGGCCAGGTCATACTCAGTGCCGCCTGCAATATCCAGTGCAATCTTATTCCAATAGTCGTCCAGAATCTTTATCTGGACCCGTATATTCAGCCCGTCCGCCTGAAGCTTCTCATTGATCGCCGCCAGCACCTGCTCCTGACAGGCCGCTTCCGTACCCAGAGTGGCAAAGGTCAGTGTGACCGTCTCGCCGTTTTCGTCATTCAGTGTGCCTGTCTCTTCTGTTTTACTCTCTGTCCCACCGCTCTGACTCTCGCTTGATTCCTGATTGCCCGAAGCCTGGGATGAGCTTTCCTTGCCGCTGCCGCCGTTACCGCAGCCGCTCAAAACGCTTACGGACATAGCTGCCGTCAGTAATACTGCCAATAATTTCTTTTTCATACTTCTCTCCTTTTCTGTGTGTAATTCTCCCTTTACAGGAGTGTTTATCCCTTATATCAAGCTCACAGGAGCCTAATACCATATTTACTTCCGCCTTATCCCTTTACCGCGCCTACCATGATTCCCTTTACAAAATATTTTTGGACAAAAGGATAGAGTAACAGGATCGGTCCGATGGTGACGAACAAAGTCGCCATCTGGAAAGTTTGGGTTGGAACTTCCATATTCGCCATGGCTCCGTTCTCCCGAATGAACCGCATCAGCGATTCTATTCTGTAAAGCATATATTGCAGCGGGTAAAGCCGTCTTTCATCGATAAAGTACAGCGCATTGGCCCAGTTATTCCAGTATCCCAGGCCCACAAACAGGGAAATCGTCGCTATGATGGGCTTAGACAGCGGCAGCACCACTACAAAAGCAGTTTTCATAACCCCGCAGCCGTCGATCTCCGCTGCCTCCAAAAGGGAGGATGGTATTGTCTTGAAATAATTTCTCATCAGGAAAACGTTGAACGGCGATACCAAAGAGGGCAGTATCAGCGCCCACAATGTATTCTGCAGATGCAGAATCTGTGTACATACCAGGTACCAGGGGACCAGACCCGCGCTGAATACCGACGGAATATATAGATACAAAGCAAACGCGTTTCTGTACTGCACTTTATTGTTCGCCATCCCATAGGCCGCCATTGCCGTCAAAAGCAGGGACAGTAAAGTTCCTATCAATGTGACCAGAATCGTAATCAAATACCCCGTGTATATACTGCCGTCGGCGAAAACGGTTCTGTATGCCGTCAGCGTAAATCCGTCCGGCAGCATTTTAAATCCGTTCTTAACAATACTCTCCTCTGTGGAGATGGATACCATAAAGCTCAGCACAAAAGGATACAGACAGATAAAGCTCAGAAATATCATCCCCAGATGCATCAGTAAATCTCCGATGAAGCCCTGTTTCTTCGTTCTCATCTCTTCCTCCCCTCTAGAACAAAGCGCTGTCTTTGTCATACTTTTTCGCAAGCCAGTTGGAACCCATCACCAGAATGAAGCCCACTACCGACTGGTACAATCCAATTGCCGTCGTGGTTCCGAATTCCGCCGCGCCCTTGATGGCTCTGAATACGTATGTGTCTATGACATCCGTATATTTGAACAGCATGCCGTTATCCTCTATGATCGCATAGATATTGGCAAAGTCACCCCTGAGCATGCCGCCGATGCTAAGCAGCATCATAACGATGATAGACGGCATCAGGAGAGGAACCGTCAGATATCTGATTTTCTGCCATCTGGAGGCGCCATCCAGAGATGCCGCCTCATACATCTCCCTGTCAAATCCGGCAATACTCGCCAGATAGACGATGGATGTATAACCTGTTAACTGCCATAAATGGGCGCCTACGATGATGAAAGGCCAAGCAATCGGCACTGTGGACCACTTTACCGGATCCGCTCCGAACATCCTCAGCAGCCGGTTCATGACTCCCCCGGCGGAATCCGCGAAAAGCATGGTTCTTACCAGCCTCCCCACCACCACGGAAGAAATAAAGTAAGGGATAAAGATTGCGTTCTGGTATATCTTCCTAGAAACTCTCCCTTTGATTTCATTGAGTATAATCGCCACTGCCACTGCCAAAAAAGTCGTCCAGATCAGATAGTTAAAGTTGATCACCAGGGTGTTTACAGTGGTCTGCAGGGCATAGGAGCTGGTAAAGAAAAACTTGAAATTATTCAACCCGATAAAAGGACTCCTGAACCTGTCCACAAAGTTAAAGTCCTGAAACGCAATAATCAATCCCGGCATCGGCAGATAGGCAAATAAAAAAACTACAATCCCTGCGGGTAGCATCATCATATAATATGCCCCGTTCTTCTTCATTTCCTGAAAAAAGGGTCTCCTGTTCTTTTTCGCTTCCTTTTCCTTTCTCTGTTTTGTGCCCATGCTCCATATCCCTCTCTTCCATTTCTCTTCCGGTGCCGTGAACGTTTTTGTAATTTTTATAAAAAACATTCCGCCTTATTATACGGAATATTGGTTTCGTAAACGTTTTTGTATTCACATTTTTATCATAACATCTTCATTGGCAATTGTAAATACTTTTTTGAGAATTTTATTTCTTTTTTAGTCATATCTACATATTATTTCCTATGTTCTCAAAAAATTATTCATATTATAGATTGCAAAAACGTTTTTAAATATCTATAATAGAAACTTGATAATAGAATCCGACTTTTGATTCTATTATATAACTACCATAGAAAGCAGAAAGGAATTTCTATATGAAGCATGCAATCTTACATTTTTCAGAACCAGTCTTTGAGCCGGAAAGCCGCCAGATTCAGTATCTGCAACGTACCTGCAAAAACAAATCCCGCCGTTCCGTACTTCTGAAAGATTCAATTTATCTGAAGCTTTCTCTGCCTGACAGCTATGACAGGCTTGTATGGTACCATTCCGGCTGGGCCCGGGAATTTACCCGGCAGGAATCAGCTTTGTCTGAATCGTTCTCATTCGCCAATGAAAAAGGGCGCTGCAGTGCGGAATGCGCCCCTTTTTTCACACTGATGTCCCGGGATTCTTCCCTGGATTTCGCTATCTGCACCAGCGGAAATTACAAAGTGGAACTATGCCGCAAAGATGGCCGGACAGTCCTGATTGTCAGTAATCCGGACAGGGATTTCTGTACCATGCTTCCGCCCGGAGCCTTGTTTTCTTATCCCGGAATTCTGTCTCACCGGTATGTCTCTCAGGAAGAATGCTATCGTGTCAAGCAAAGCCGGGCCCTGGCCGCACTTTCCGACCACCCTTTCTACCGGCAGCTTCCTGTGATCTACAATCACTGGTGGGCTTACGAAGATCAATGGATTAATGAGGATATCATTTTAGACAATGCCCGCATAGCCGCAAACTTAGGTGCGGAAATGCTGGTACTGGATGCCGGATGGTTTGGGCATGACGATCCCGGCGAAGAAGCGTTCCATGTCAGAGGCGACTGGGATCATGTAAACAAAAGCCGGTTCCCCCGTGGGCTTGCCTGGCTGCGAGAACAGTTGGCACAGCTGGGGCTTTCCATGGGCATCTGGTGTGAGCCGGAGACCGTAGACGCCGGATCCGAACTAATCAAAAATCATCCTGAGTGGCTGGCTGTCCGCAACGGAAAACGGCTTCCATACCTTTGCTTCTCGATTCCAGAGGTACAGGAATGGGCTTATGAAACTATGAAGAACCTGTTCCGTCTCTGCACAAGCGTATACTGGAAGCTGGATTTTAATATAGATCCGGGCTTTGGCTGCAATGCTCCCGGCCACTGCCATGACAGCGGCAATGGACTGTTAAAGCATTATGAGGGCCTCTATCGGGTCCTGGACAGGCTGCGCAGGGAATTCCCGGAGCTGGTTATCGAGAACTGCAGCTCCGGAGGACAGCGCCTGAATCTGGAAATGGGTCTTCATACACACCTGCACTTTCTGAGCGATGCAGACCATTCCGTCCATCAAATGCACCTATTCAAAGAGGCAAGCAAATGGTTCCTCCCCAGACAGCTTTTGCACTTTATGTGGTCCGGTACCAGGACGCCCCACAATCCGCTCTTCCCCTCCCTGAATCTGGACAGCATATCTCCCAAGGAGCTGCATTATCATATGCGTCTTGCCATGCTGCATCCTTTCGGAATTTCTCATCGGCTCACGGAGTATTCTCCTGCCACGCTGTCCCTTATGAAAGATTATCTGACAGAATACAAAGATATCATCAGGCCTTACATCGCCGACGGATTCTATCTCCCTCTGTATCTGTCGGAGTATGTCAATGTATTCAGTTATACAAAGGGAACGGAAAGCCTTATTTTTCTCTTCGCGCAGGAACCGAAAGCTATATCTTTCTCTTTGCGTCCGCTATGCGGCCACGGCCTGTCCCATGGCTATACCTTGACAGATATGGATATGAGGGAAGAGGTTCCTTTGGGGGATACGCGTTATCTTACCGTAAGCTTTACGCCTCAGTGTCGCTGGACAAGCCGGCTGTTTCTATTTTCCCATTGACTTACATAGTATAGGCGCGAAAAACCGGCTCCCTGGGGGGCCGGTTATAATCTCTTTACACTATTTCTCTCGATAAATTCATATGCCACATAAATATTGGGGCTCTGCTTCGGATTCCGCGTCAGATCCAGCAAAACCTCGGCCGCACGGTATCCTATCTTCTCCATGTCCTGTTCTATAGTGGTCAGACCCGGCGTGGTATAGCCAGCTATCGGAATCCCGTCGAAGCCCGTCACAGAAAAATCATCCGGCACAGAATAGCCCAAATCCGCAATGGCGCGCATCACCCCAAGTGCCATCACATCGCTCAGACACATAAATGCAGTCGCCCCTTTCTTTCCATGCTCCTGGATATATCGTTTTGTCTCTTCATATGCAATATGCTCTCTGAACTCACCATTTAAAATGTTCTCCCGGCACAGCTCCAACCCTCTCTTCTGCATAGCGGCATAGATGCCTGCGATCCGATAGCTGTTCACCTCAGTCTGCTTTTTCCCCTGTACCACTACAATCTTTTGATGGTTAGCGTCAAGCAGATAATTCGTCATCTCCTCTGCGGCTTTCACATTATCAATGGACACACATCCCAGCCCGTCTCCCTTGATATAGACATCAATCAGCACACAGGGAAACCCTGCTTTCACCAGCTGATTAAAATATACATCATTCGTGGCAACACCGCTGAGTACAGCGCCGAAAATACTATGCTCCGTACAGAATTGTTCATAGGTCTTGGTTTTCTGCTGTTCTGCATCCAATGTATACAATGCTATCTCCAGATTCTGTTCATAGGCGTACCGGTAAGTCCCTTTGAGCAGAGACAGCACAAATCCGTTCCTTTTGTCACTGTCCAGAAATCCCGAGACAATCAGCCCCATATTGCGGGAAACCTTTGAAGAAAGTGATTTTGCGTTGATATTTGGTGAATATCCCAACTGATGCGCCACGGAAAAGATTCTCTCCTTGGTCTCGGTATTAATATCCCGATATCCGTTAAAAGCTCTGGATACTGTGCCGATAGAGGTTCCTGCCGCTTTTGCCACGTCCCTTATTGTCGCCATTCTCCCACCCTTACGTTCTAACTAATCTTCCATAAATACTATACAATACTATCCGAATGCTTGTCAACTTTTAGGGTTTTTCTCTTTCTCCTTTCCGCTTGCTGCCCATAGTGTCAGTGCTGTTCTTAACGGCTCAAACAGTTGGTACAAATCCGGAAGCATGCCCGTATTTGACCGTTACACACTCTCCGGGTGCACAGGTCTCCAGGATCCCGCCGTCGCATATATGCTTTGCTCCGGGCCTCAGCTCTACCGGATAAGAAGTATTATTCTCCACCGTAATCTCCACATCCTGCCCCTTTATCTCTACACAGACCGATATTGCTCCATCCAGCACCAGCACATTCTTCAAAGCCGCCTTTTTCCACCTGTCAGGCAGACACGGGGCCACGTAAATTTTCTCTTCTGATGCCACAGGTTCAATGCCGAAAAAGAACCTGACTACCGGCAAAAAGGTAGCGTATGCTGTCCACGCCTGTACGAAACATCCGTAGTCAGGAGACATTTCCGACATAGAACCCGGTGTTGCCATCCCAAAAGTAGCGAACATTCTTTCCAGCAAATCAAGGGCCTCGTCTGTCTTCCCATACATTGCCTGGGCAGCCGCCATGACTCCTGTGCTGATGGTCATCTGGGCATCTTGTGCCAATGCGTTCAGATACATTCCATATTTACCGATGTAGTCACTCCCCTCCATTTTCCGAAGTGCCCGTATAGCCTTGTCCTCATCTGCAAGGCCGGTTTCCATGGGTGTGTTAATGACCCAGTTTCTGTTCAGCAGCCATCCTCTTTCCTGACGCCCATCGCTCTTTCTCTCTCTGAGGCATTTCAAAATATGTTCTTTTACCTCCTCAGACCGGCTTCCTTTCAACAGCTCCTCTATAATGTCGTACTTCTCCTCAATTGTAGCGTAGGAGGCATATGCGTCACAGTACAGGCCCGCTTCTTCATCCCACAACTCAGTGTTTATCTTCTCTCTCATTTTCCGGTACAGTTCCAGATACTTTTGTCCCTCCCGTCCCTCACCTGTAAGCTCCAGCATCCTCCCATAGCACTCATAGGCCTCGCAGGTGTACACAATTGTGTCGATCATTTCCATATCCAGGCCCGCAATTTCGATAATACCGTATCCACTGGGATACATATCTCCATCATCGTCCTGCTCCAGAAGCCACGCTATGCTTTTTCGAATATAAGGCAGACATTCCTCCAAAAACTCTCTGTCTCCGGTCCATTGAAAATACTTCCATACCATGGTCACAAAATGGGCAGTTTCCTGGGTGTTACCCGGATTCGGACAGTATCCGTTGGGCAGGATTTCATGTATAACTCTCCCGTTTCCATTTACTCTCTCAGAATACTCTCTGACCAGACGCAGCGTATCCTTACATAACTTATAGTTTCCAATCCCCAGCACTCCCTGCAGCGTATAAAAGCTATCGCAGCCGAACCACCATGGATATTCCGGCAATCCGGCCGCAATACCTCTCCCATATACCTCCTGGTCCACGATGAGCCAGTCTGTATTTACTTTAACCCAGTCAAAAATCTCACAAAATCTTTCGTCCTCTGTCTCCAATACCGTCTTTGCCAGGATATCGCGGTATTTCGCTTCCTTTTCTCCCTCATAATCCCTGTCTTCACGCAGCGCCCGATATTGTTTCAGGGCATCTTCCCTGGAAATCTCTGAGCCGGCAAAGTAGAATGTGATCTCCTTTTCCTCTCCCGGCCCCAAAGCAAAATGATGGGTGATCCCGCAGCTCACACCGGTGCCCGAAGTAATCTCCGGTCCGAAGAAGTCCCCTGTCCTACTCTCGTCCCATCCGCAGTTGCACCCTATCAGCGCATACCAGGGATTATCGCTGTCCTTAGCCAGAAAAGCCTGCTCTTTCTCCAAAAAACAGAGCTCCACTTTCTCTCCGGCTAAAACGCCCAGCTCCTCTGAAAGCCATACCGGAACCATATGCACCCTGGCAAGCAGCTCTGTGGTACAATCACAGAATTCTTTTCCCCTGTTGCGGAAAATATACTTTACAAGGATTCCCTTGATCCCTTCCGGCGCCATTTGCACCCGCTTTGCGGTGACAGCAGTGTGCCCCAGACCGCCCCCATAGGAGAAAACATTTTTGTGGGGGAAATTCTCGAATTCGTCCGCTTTCATATAACAGTCAACTGTCTCTGCACTATTATCAATAAATCGCATCCAGAAACCATCCAGAATCTTCACCGGATAAAGCCACAGACCGCCCATTTCATTTTCCAGATGATGTCCAAAGTCCGGAAAATATCCATCAATTCCGCCTATTAGTTTTATTTTCTCGTTTCCGCAGACGTATTGTGGACTTGTGCATCGTGTTGAAATTTTCATGTCTATTTTCCTCCTTAATTTGTAACACGATCTTATATCGTAAACGTTTTTGTACCTTTATCATACAATGCTTTTAACGAATATGCAATCCCCATTTTATATTTTGAGATTTTTATGTATATCTCATAACCTTTTCCATAAAAAACCGATATCTGAAATATATGCCAAAAGGGAAACCTTGTTCTATCCTTATCTTACGGACATGGTGATTTATATATGGATAATGCTGATAAAAAGACGAATGCGTTAAAAGGAATATATCACGCTGATTTCTGTCTTAGAGGCTTATCTGGCATATATGAAGTAAGCGTCAAATAAGAACATGTAGTGAAATATTTGGCGTTCTCCTGTAAAGTTGAGGGTAGAGTTTTTCGAGTTCACTCTCATAACTCTAAATCCAGAGGCATCCTTTTGTGGCAGACAGGATTCCAGTACCGCCCCTACAGCGGTGCTTCACATCGCTTCTGTGACAGTTAGACTCTTTGAGGATACTCCTTGCGGTCTGCCGGAAGCTATCCTGAAAGCAGTGCGGTCATGTTAGGCGACCTCTCCCGGGTAGAAAAGCACCGGGTACACGGATATGAGGAAACAGCTGAACGGTTTGATTGATTTCATCCGATACAGCTTTCAGCTTGATCCTTACAGCAATTCGCTGTTCCTTTTCTGCCGGAAACGTGCGGACCGGATCAAGGCAGTCCATTATGAAAGAGGCGGCTTGTGTCTTTTCGCGCTATGAAAGCGACCGCCTCCAATGGCCGCACACAGGTGAAGAAGTCAGACAGCTCTCCCGTCAGCAGATCCCCTGGCTGTTGGAAAGTCTGAATCCGGAACAGCCAAAAGCAGTCTGCAGATGGGCTCCCCAAAAGCCCGGGAAACCCGGAAATTCCTTATAAATACTGGAAAGTCCTGCCGTTTTATGGTACAATGGACCTATCAGAGCAGGAAAGTCTTCAGCCCATGCCGGATACAGAACAGGTGAAGTACAAAGAGCAGGTTAATTTCCTTACCCGTAAACTTCATGGAGCAAATTCGGTGAAGATGTCTGCCCTTGATTTTGAAGCTTCCGAGCCATGGATGTCTTTTGGCAGCGCGTCCAAAAGAGCGTGGTGCAGATGGATGTAGCACAGGCATCTCGTAACTCCATGCTCCCCTGCCCTGTTTTCCGATTTCAATCCACACTCCCGCACAGGGAGTGACCGATATCGCCCTTGTAGGAGGCCAGCACATCGCATATTTCAATCCACACTCCCGCACAGGGAGTGACATACCATCCTTTCTTTTTTTGCCTGTCAATCTAGCATTTCAATCCACACTCCCGCACAGGGAGTGACGCTGGAGGAATTATGGATATCATCGGTGGGATTTTGATTTCAATCCACACTCCCGCACAGGGAGTGACCGTGCCTGTCGTATCTGTCCCCTTTGTAATGCTTATTTCAATCCACACTCCCGCACAGGGAGTGACACAGAGGTACGCACACAATCAATGTTGCAATCACGATTTCAATCCACACTCCCGCACAGGGAGTGACCCTAGGCAAAAAGAGAAACGCCATAAGCACCAAAGGATTTCAATCCACACTCCCGCACAGGGAGTGACCAATGATGGATACCGTGAGGGCGAGAGAAGCGGAAATTTCAATCCACACTCCCGCACAGGGAGTGACTGAGGACTTGCGGAAAGCGCCGCCGAATACGTTTATTTCAATCCACACTCCCGCACAGGGAGTGACTAAATGCGCTGACTCTGGCTCAAACCCACTTTCTATTTCAATCCACACTCCCGCACAGGGAGTGACGGGCTTGGATTTGATATCTGCCGAAACTGTCTTAAATTTCAATCCACACTCCCGCACAGGGAGTGACAGAGGTACGCACACAATCAATGTTGCAATCACGATTTCAATCCACACTCCCGCACAGGGAGTGACATACATGGTCTGCTCGCTGACCTTTATGTACCTGCTATTTCAATCCACACTCCCGCACAGGGAGTGACACATTTTGCAAAAAGTGACACAGGTACTTATCGATTTCAATCCACACTCCCGCACAGGGAGTGACGCTTTTCGGCAGCGATATTGTGGCAGTCTAGCCGATTTCAATCCACACTCCCGCACAGGGAGTGACTGTGCGGACTTTATGCCATCCGAAAGTGCTTTCATGATTTCAATCCACACTCCCGCACAGGGAGTGACGGAAGAAGCGGCAATACCGTCTATACCGTTGAGGATTTCAATCCACACTCCCGCACAGGGAGTGACGTTTTGTGCTGTTTGAGCGTTTGTGAAAGTGCCAATTTCAATCCACACTCCCGCACAGGGAGTGACAAAAAGGTGCCCAGCAGTCTGAGGCAGAGATTACCATTTCAATCCACACTCCCGCACAGGGAGTGACGATTAGTAAGGCGATCAAAAATGTGTGGTTTGGGTTATTTCAATCCACACTCCCGCACAGGGAGTGACTCGTCAACCCTATTAAAGTCCAACTTTGGAAAATATTTCAATCCACACTCCCGCACAGGGAGTGACCCAGATGGTGGTCTGGTAATTACATTATAGGAGAATTTCAATCCACACTCCCGCACAGGGAGTGACCAAAGCCGCGGCGCTGGTACATGAGTACAATGGGAATTTCAATCCACACTCCCGCACAGGGAGTGACACCATGATGCGGATTGCGGACTGTAATGCGCAGATATTTCAATCCACACTCCCGCACAGGGAGTGACGGCAGCAATGGTTGTTTTTCCCTTTCCGATAGTAATTTCAATCCACACTCCCGCACAGGGAGTGACGGTATGACAAAATCAGCAGAAAAGAGATGGGCGAATTTCAATCCACACTCCCGCACAGGGAGTGACACACTTTTCTTCCCATAAACTGCCGTGCTTGTGATTTCAATCCACACTCCCGCACAGGGAGTGACTCATTACCCAAAAACTGGCAAGTAATATCCAGGATTTCAATCCACACTCCCGCACAGGGAGTGACCATACAAATGCAAGATTGGCTACGGAGCCAGAAAGATTTCAATCCACACTCCCGCACAGGGAGTGACTTGCGCCTAAACACCAGTCGACCGCCAAATGCGATTTCAATCCACACTCCCGCACAGGGAGTGACATGGTCTGTTCGCTCCTCGTTCTGTATATTTTAGCAATTTCAATCCACACTCCCGCACAGGGAGTGACGGAGGTTGGGAAGATAAACTCCCTTACTTTTTTGATTTCAATCCACACTCCCGCACAGGGAGTGACGTTAATCATATTTATTCGTCTTATGGTTCTTTCACTATTTCAATCCACACTCCCGCACAGGGAGTGACAAGCCTTGCGATGGCATCCCCGATGGTTGTCCTAAGATTTCAATCCACACTCCCGCACAGGGAGTGACATTGACCCAACGTATTTTATGGTGACTTCGCTTGACATTTCAATCCACACTCCCGCACAGGGAGTGACTACACCAATCACCAGCAGAGTATCAGACATCAAACGATTTCAATCCACACTCCCGCACAGGGAGTGACCAATATCCACCAGCCTTGGGGACAGTCATGCCACGGATTTCAATCCACACTCCCGCACAGGGAGTGACGCGTATGCTCCCCATTTACCGGACTCAAATGTCTATTTCAATCCACACTCCCGCACAGGGAGTGACAGAGTTTTTGCCTGTTCCTGAGTTTTTACATTTTCATTTCAATCCACACTCCCGCACAGGGAGTGACTATGTTTCCCCTAATTTAGCTGTATTTCCTTATATTTCAATCCACACTCCCGCACAGGGAGTGACCGGCTACTTCGCTTTCGGCCAACAATTCGATAGATTTCAATCCACACTCCCGCACAGGGAGTGACGCCGTTACGCTTCTGTTCATGCGTCTCCCTGCAATTTCAATCCACACTCCCGCACAGGGAGTGACGTAAATAATGCCGATGCTCCCCGCATAAAACAGATTTCAATCCACACTCCCGCACAGGGAGTGACAAACGTTGCGGAGCATTTGCGACAATACTAAAAATTTCAATCCACACTCCCGCACAGGGAGTGACAGAATTGGTAAGAGTAGACTTACCCATAAGGTAAATTTCAATCCACACTCCCGCACAGGGAGTGACCATGTTGTCACCGTCCATAGTTACTTTGTGTACCAGATTTCAATCCACACTCCCGCACAGGGAGTGACTGGATAGTGTCGATACGCTGTCGTTCATGTCCGATTTCAATCCACACTCCCGCACAGGGAGTGACTATTTGGCGATTCGGCGGTTGACTTCTCCACGCTATTTCAATCCACACTCCCGCACAGGGAGTGACTTTCCAGAGATATCGCACATTCTTTACCGCAAGAATTTCAATCCACACTCCCGCACAGGGAGTGACCAATTTCTGTCCGCATCTATCACAATAATTTTGATATTTCAATCCACACTCCCGCACAGGGAGTGACATACTTTAACTTTGGAATGCAAATGTACAATGCGATTTCAATCCACACTCCCGCACAGGGAGTGACCCAATTCGGTAACTTCAATCTCTGGCCCTCTTGATTTCAATCCACACTCCCGCACAGGGAGTGACAGTCAATGGTTTCTAGGATTTTAAGGGGTATTCGATTTCAATCCACACTCCCGCACAGGGAGTGACCTCATGGATCAGATGTATCTTTGCGAGTGCCATTTATTTCAATCCACACTCCCGCACAGGGAGTGACTCGATTTATATTGACGGTTAGAGGAGGTGGATTATTTCAATCCACACTCCCGCACAGGGAGTGACGTTCTGAGTATCCTCTTTGGGATGCGGAATTGCATTTCAATCCACACTCCCGCACAGGGAGTGACTCCACCAAAGGGAGGTCAGGAGCGACAAAGGAGTCATTTCAATCCACACTCCCGCACAGGGAGTGACGGATTTTCCCTCGTTTACCAGCTCTACTTCATTATTATTTCAATCCACACTCCCGCACAGGGAGTGACAAAAAGTGGTGCTCCTGGCAAAGCTAAACGGCATTATTTCAATCCACACTCCCGCACAGGGAGTGACATCCAACACATTTATGCATTGACAATAATCGCATCATTTCAATCCACACTCCCGCACAGGGAGTGACCAGGCCGTGCATTGAGACAGCAGATGTGACGGAGATTTCAATCCACACTCCCGCACAGGGAGTGACATCAAGGAGGCACTTTCAAGGGAGTTAAGGAGGAATTTCAATCCACACTCCCGCACAGGGAGTGACTAGTAAGGCGATTAAAAATGTATGGTTCGGGCTATTTCAATCCACACTCCCGCACAGGGAGTGACTGGTTTCGTCGTAGGACTCAATGATCTGTTCGGATATTTCAATCCACACTCCCGCACAGGGAGTGACGAGTGTCAGTCAGTGTGTCAGTGCCGGAGTACTATTTCAATCCACACTCCCGCACAGGGAGTGACAGAGGCCTGCAATGAGCGCATAAAGGCAGAATGCATTTCAATCCACACTCCCGCACAGGGAGTGACTCTATCTCCCGTACATATATATGTATAGTTCGCAGATTTCAATCCACACTCCCGCACAGGGAGTGACCAGGCTGGACAGCTTTCTCTGGTATGGCCGGATAATTTCAATCCACACTCCCGCACAGGGAGTGACTGCTTCGTCGTAGGACTCTATGATCTGTTCAGACATTTCAATCCACACTCCCGCACAGGGAGTGACGGTCTTTATGGCGATGGAGGTCAGCTTCTCAAATGATTTCAATCCACACTCCCGCACAGGGAGTGACATAGAAGCCTGTAATGATCTTATAAAGGCTGAGTGTATTTCAATCCACACTCCCGCACAGGGAGTGACACAAACGGAGACAGCTTTATCTCATTTCCGGCAAGATTTCAATCCACACTCCCGCACAGGGAGTGACGCTTACCTCCAGGACGTCTGTCAGGCGTTTCAAATTTCAATCCACACTCCCGCACAGGGAGTGACAAAGGGAGATCAATTTATCTACGTAAGCTACAAGATTTCAATCCACACTCCCGCACAGGGAGTGACGGTTTCAAAGGCTCCCTGACTTTGCAATATCCCATATTTCAATCCACACTCCCGCACAGGGAGTGACGCATAAATCTTCACCTGGGATGCTACAAATTTCATATTTCAATCCACACTCCCGCACAGGGAGTGACAGCTGCTAATGTTTGGGGATCCGGCCTTAATCTCATTTCAATCCACACTCCCGCACAGGGAGTGACCTGAATGGGTACAACTCTCCGCACTCTTCCATAAATTTCAATCCACACTCCCGCACAGGGAGTGACAATACATGCCCGAGTAGTAATTCTATGTCGATATCTATTTCAATCCACACTCCCGCACAGGGAGTGACTTAAACGGCGTAATGATTGCCTTTAACAATGAGGTAATTTCAATCCACACTCCCGCACAGGGAGTGACCCAGACGGACTTAAAACGCCTTACGGATGCCCTGATTTCAATCCACACTCCCGCACAGGGAGTGACCTGCCCAACGGTGTGACGTATATCGGCACTATCCATATTTCAATCCACACTCCCGCACAGGGAGTGACAGCAAAAAAGCAAGTAATTCTAAATCTAAACTTTCCTAATTCAGGCAATATTGCCAATGCAAAGCACTGCCTGCCTCCCTAAAACACTCTGTCTGCCCTATCCAATGCCATTTTCTGGTGCGAACCCTCCTGGCATTTTATGTCAGCTTGCTGCCCGCACCTGTCTAAATCATTAATGTCCCCTCTGCGTCGTAAGACATTTTGCAGCCAAAGTGCTCAACCTTTGTCTGATAGTTATTTCCCAGATAGTAAAAGCGCAGGCTGTCTTCGGCCTCATTTATTAACGATGTCAGGCGTGCTTTCAGCAGTAGTGCCTGCGAGGCATCCAGAATACACTCAAATACAGAGTTCTGCACCCTCTGGCCATAATTAACGCATTCTTTCGCTACCTTGCGGAGTCGGGCTTTCCCGGCAGCGCTCTGGGTTGAGACATCATATGTAATCAATACCAGCATACAATTATCACCTACTTCCACAAAAATGGCGGATATTCTTCCACATCTCCACGAATCGTCCGGGCAAGCAGCAATGCCTGCACATAGGGCACTAACCCCCATGCAATCTTTTCCTTTAAGTACGGATGTGTAATGCTTTCTCTCTTATGATTCTGCCATACATTGAAAAACACCTTTCGGCCATCTTCATTCAAAAAAACTGCATTGTCTTTCTGCTTTTCAAAGTGGGATGCCTGAATAGCTTTCGTATTAATCAGCGTCAAGATGAAACGATCCGCCAGAACCGGCCTGAGCTCCTCCATCAAGTCCAGCGCAAGGGAACGTCTGCCCGGTCTGTCGCCATGCATGAAGCCCACATAGGGATCCAGCCCCACACTTGACAATGCATTGGCACAGTCTCCCGCTAAAATCGTATATGCAAAAGACAATAACGCATTGATGTTGTCTAATGGCGGCCTACGGTTTCTGGTGGTAAAAGCGAAATCCTCTTTCTGGTTCAGTATCATATCATTGAACACAGAAAAATATTGTTCTGCGGCTTTTCCCTCTATTCCACGCAGCTCCTCCAGTTCAGACACTGTATCAATTCTGGGCAATGTATTGTATAAAGTATTAGACACCTCTTTCAGCCTTTCGGCATCCACACGGTGTGCATGGTCGCGCAGGGTGCGCTCTATACTCCACCTACAATTATAGACCTTTCCTATAATCATATTTTTAGCGTATGCTATCTTCCTGTCATCCCTGTCCGATATCCGATACTGTTCCTTTCGAAGCAATACATTCCCATACTCTTTTCCTATGACCCTTGCCAGGAATGCTCCTCTGGGGGAGAAAAAACTCATTCCTATTTTTCGCTCCGCACATGCTCCCATTAATGCAGGACTTGCGCCCTTATAAGTAAAGCATATAATATTCTCTAACGTATGGAGCGGAAATCTGCCCAGGGTTTTCTCCCCATTCTGTATTACCACGTTTTCACCGTCAAGAGTCAGGTAACAGTCCTCTGTCATCACATATAAAGTGTTCAGTAATTTCCGCACACGATTCCTCCCTATAGCTTACTGAAAAATATCGTTCTTATCTGTGTATAAATAGAATGAGCCCTGAAACTGCCCTGATGTTCCGATCCAATTCATAATTTGAGCGCAGGCAGAATAGAATGGAACCCTGCGGCAAATCCAGCGGTATGAACCCTATGTGAAAACAGACAACAAGGCACAGTTATCACTCCCTCGCCTTTATCCTCTGCTCAATATAAGTCCTGACCTTTACGGTTTTCTGCAGCTTCGGGAGACATAAATCCTCCAGAGAACACGCTCTGCATTTCTTCGTTGGTTTCACATTGGGCGTGTATCCTTTTTGAAACAAATCATGCATCTCCCTGGCCGCTTTCTTCACCGCCTCTCGTAGGTCTTTTGTAAATTCCACATGGCTGCGCCGTCTGTTTTCCCCATAAAATAAGTATCCGTCCGGTATCCTAATCTGGAACATCTCCTCCAGGCAGATGGCCTGGGCGCAAAGCTGCAGTTCATCGGCATTGTCTTCTTTGGGAGCGCCGTGCTTGTACTCCACCGGTACAGGGGTCCATTTCCCCTCATATCCAAATAGCTTCACGCCCTCATCATCCCGATGGAATTCCACCACATCGCACTGACCGCTGAGCCCCAGTTCACGGGAGGAGATGCGCAGGCCTCTCACAATCAGCAGATCCCCCCTTTTTTCAAAGGAGCCCTCGTCATGGGCTTTCTTGTGCATCAGTTCTCCTGCGGTGGTTCTGTAATTCTCTGCCCACTGCTGCTCGATGTGTATCATGGCCCACTGTCTTCTGCAGAATGCAAAATGCTGGATTCCGGAAAGCATGAGATACTCTTCTTCTGAGTACATGGTCAAATCCCCTCCATTTCTTCCAAAATGTAGATTTTGCACAATACAGTTTTATACTATTCCATACAAATGCAGCTGACTCCCTCAGGCAACTCCTGTAAAACTTCAATGTTGTAGTCAGAGAAACATCTGGGAACTTCAATTCCCTCCCGACGTTCTACCTTAACAGAATCAAATAGTTTGTATGCCGGTGCACAACCTAGTTCACTCTCATGCTTAAATATAATCAATTTTCTGACTGCCATCTTTCCTCTGGCCGCAGAGTGATCGTTTTCAAACATGTTTAAAATCGCCTGCCATAATAGAGCCAAATCCTCCTCAGAAAAACCTGTCACTTTTCTTGCCAAATTTGCCGATACAAATCCCTCTACGCGATATAGCCCATAAGGCACAATATATTTTCTTCCCATTTCAGTTCCTTTTTTCTCAGCATCGCTTTCTGTGGTGATTGCCACCCTAGTAATAGTAACTTCCTGCGGAAGAATTGGATCAACCGACTTAGCAAACCCCAGTTGTACAGGACCTCTCACCTGCCCGCAGTTTAAATTTGCTTTTACAAATGTAGTCATCACCGCTCCAAAAGTCCGTATATCATAAAAATTCTCGCACATAAAGTCTCTGACTTTTCTATCCAGTTCAGGATCATCCTTCTTCATACTTTTGACCTTGTCAGCTTTTATATTTAAGAATTCAAAAGCTTTCGCATCACTACGGTTTAAAGGAACGTTTTCTTTGATATAAATCTTGTATCCTGGTTCCTCTTCCTTTACCATCTCTACATAATTACGGATTTTCCTCTTTAAGCACACATCTGTCACAAGTCCATACCCACTCTCCGGATCCACTCTGGGCATATTCCCAGCATCCGGATCACCATTTGGATTTCCGTTTTCCACATCAAAGAAGACTACGAAATCATATCTATTCTTAATTGCCTCTCCCATTTATTTCTCCTCCTTTTTTTGATAACGCTTCTGTGTTTGGCAATAATACCCTAGCTGAAAAGAACCCTGCTTTGGCAGATTCAGGCGCTTTGGGTACTCTTCTCCAATCCGCTCCATCAACTCACCGATTTGCTTATTGAAATGTACCTTTAAATAACCCTTTTCTCCCTCACCTAATTTTCGCAAATGTTTTTGCGCCAGATTCAGCAGCACTGGAAATACTTGTGCCGGAGTAGACGCTGCCGCATTAAAATACCTATCCTTGATTGTCGCATTAATTCCCGGATTCGCCTCCTGTTGGATATGCTCTAAAACAGCAAATAGTCTCCCTAACATATATGGCACATTGGCGCACTGTTCATTTAACTCCATCTCTAATACTCCCTCCTTTTTTGAACAATCCATATTCTCATTTTTCAGATAATAAGCCTTAATAATCGCCGCCCGTCCATAGCTAATCTCTTTTTCTGCCCTGACTCGTATCATCACACCATTTAGCAAAGATGCCGGATATGGTCTTCCCATAATCACCGCCTGTAACATATCTGCTGCCATCTGAGGAAGCGGCGTTTTCTCCTTTGCATTTTTATTGACAGTCTCAGAAAGCAATCTCCATAAAGAAAGAGATTGAACATTCTCATATGCAGGCTTCACAATCTTCAATCTTTCATAATGCTCTCCAATATGTCTGAGCATATTTCCAAAAGAGTCCATCAGGAAAAAGCGAACTGTCAGCCTGGCAGCATTAGGAGCCAATCCAAGCACATAAAAATGTTTATCTGTATCAAGCCACTGCTCCTCTATCTTCACCATTTCCCCCCGATGAAGCTTATCGAAAATCATGCTCAGTTCCTGATCCGTAATCCCACTTTCTTCACTTACCCCAAACATGGCGGCCATTCCCAAATCCTGATAAACCGTTTCTCCGCCATCAGCCCAATATACCACGGTTGTATCGCCTATGGTCTTTTTATGCTCTTTGTCACTCAGCAGTTCATTCAAAGCTGCTGCATATGCAAATGCTGCATACTCACCCACTGGCGCATTCCCACCCTGTTCCTTTTCATAAGAGCAGAATGCAGGCGCATTAAAAGAAACCAAAGAAGTCCCCATAGCCTGCGCCCCGGCAACTCCCTTGATTATAGGATGAAGCGCCGCCAAAGAAGCTTCTTGCCCTGTCACCATACAGATACCATGACTTCCACTGTCCATACCATCATAGTATTCCTGCCATGCATGCCTGATTTCCTCATCTTGCAGAACCGGTTTTCCATCATAGTAAAAGAGAATATTTGCACCAGCCATAAGTTCTTTCTGATTCTCCGAAAAAAATGACTGCTCCATCGCCTCCTTAGGACTCCAAATAGCAAAATAATTCAAAATCGCCTTTGCTGCAGGAGTTTCAATCCTGCCCAGCACATTTTGATGAAGTTCTCTGCAGGCCTTATAACACTGCAAACTTCTCTCTGGTTTTCCTTTCTCATCCACACCAAACAGATAAGTAGAATTATCGCATAGGAAGTTTGATTTAATATCCACAGAACGCTTTACAGGCTGCGGAACCTCAAATTCCCGCGGAAGCGTAACCTCCTTTTTCCCCATAATCAACGTTTCCCGCAATATAAGCAGTCCCTCAACCGCTCCGTTCTCATTCAAATTGAGCCCAAAGGACACCTTTGCTTTTCCCCATCCCAATCTGGGCACCTTTTCCTCTCCTCTGTCCAGCAAATCCTCATACCGCTTCACCAAAGCCTGTAAAATCATTTCACCACCTCGCAATCCTCCAAGTGAAGCACACCTTTCTCCAGTTTTGCACGGAAAAACTGGGGCCGAATATCCGTTCTATCACTATAGTCCATATCCCATAGCATGAATCCCAAATCCCGGCTCTCGTCAATTGTGGGGATTTCTCCGCCCTGCCATTCGCGGAATGCTGCCGGAAACTCTCTGCAGCCAAAATATGGCTGGTGATAGCACTGTCCCTTGCGTAGCCTACGCTTAATAATATCCTGAAACTTCCCCGGATTGTCACTCTGGGCTGCATTTTGCGTGATTTCAAAATGCGCGGAAATCACATATCGTACTTTCTGGAGAACCAGTGCTGACCGCTGCTGTATTTCATCACTAGTGCTAAGGAGCAGCTCTGTCCTCCCCCCCGCCATCGCCGATTTCACATTTCCGGCGAGAATTTTGGCTTTCACTTCATTCCGTTTTATGTTTGTCATCTTGATGGGAGATAGTACATATATTTTGTCTATAACCCATCTCAGCCCTGGGTGCCAAAATATTGACTCTAAAAGGCCTCTGGCCGCAGACGGTGTCATAACGTCATACGATACTCTTTCTACTTTCATTTCTGGTCTGCTAAAGCACGCATAGTCACCCCAAACTTCAACTTTAATTGACATAAAGTTTCACCTCCTCTCATTTGTATTTTCATAGATAGCACAATGTTCGTCTATATTTATATTATTCCATAAAATTACAAAAAAGTCAATTACCTTTTCATTTCCCTTGCAAAAAAATTTTTTTTCGGATAAACTATCTATGTCGCTCAAAAAGCGGGGATTGAAATATAGAGAGCACCATGTGCGTTTGCCGTGGCGGTAGGTCACGTCTACCGCCACTCTAAAGCGCATTCTCACAACCATCTTTTATACAAAAATGCCAATTCCCGTATCCACATCCATCTGCAGCCCTGTATCTTCGCAATACTTCGTCAAATCTCTCAACACAAAAGCAGAGTCTCCTACCCGCTCCAGACAGCCACCCTCCCACAAAGCTTTCAAATGGTCAGGATATACATTGAGAACATATTGTCCCAATTTTCGGAAAGTGTCTCGATTCACATTCCCTGCCAGCAATGCCTCCACCAACGCCTCCCCCTCCCCCAGAGGGACATAAACCCCAACTGTATCATTTTCAATCAAGCGAAACTTTCTGGCAATTGTGGCAAACGGAAATCGTTTACCATCAATCCCCTCTTCCGTAATCCTCATAATATCCTTTTGGTCAAGATTCTCCTGACCCAACAGATCCCGATAAAATTCGAAATAATATGTAATGGCCTCTTGGCTTGCCACATCCTCATACTTTTTCTTCACCCATTGGAATGCCGATATATTCTGATCCAGAAATCGCGATCTGTCACCCTCCAGCTGAAATACGGATACTATGCTATCCTCCATCTTCCGCTTTCCCTCTCGATTACATCTTCCGGCTGCCTGAATCACAGAATCCAGGCCCGCTTCCTGTCGAAATACCTCTGGGAAATCCAAATCCACGCCCGCTTCCACTAAAGAAGTTGCAATTACCTTGCAAGGCAGTCCCGATGCTAACCTCTTTCTAATCTGGGTAATTTTTTCTTTTCTATGCCTCGGATACAGCAACGTTGTCAGGCAATAGGCTCCCTCTGTCTTTATTTCTTTATAAAGCTCCTGCGCAGTTTTCCGCTTGTTTACGATACAAAGAAATTGTTCTTTTTTCCGTAGTCTTTCAGCCAGATCCTGTCTTGTAAGCATTCCTATATCCCTTATACAATTCCGTCTAAATTGTTTAGATATCTCCTCTGAATTATCAAAAAGTTCCATCATTGTCAAACAGGGCAGATATTTTGCAAACTTGCTCTTTAAGGCGGGCTGTGTGGCTGTGCACAAAACCACTGTAGACTTATAGTGTACAACTAATTCTGATACTGCCGCTATGCAGGGTTCCAAATATCCTATTGGAAGTGTCTGTGCCTCGTCAAAAATAATGACACTATTGGCAATGTTATGCAGCTTTCTACACTTTGAACTTTTACAGGAAAATAAAGACTCAAAAAATTGCACTGCTGTGGTTACAATTACAGGCTTGTCCCAATTTTCGGTAGCCAGAACCTTTTGATAGGCAGTGATATTTTGTATCTGATGATCTGGCATTTCATATAAGACTCCAGAATGATGTTCCAAAACATTTTCTTCACCTAAAATAGATGTGAAAATCGCCGCATTCTGGTCAATGATAGATGTGTATGGGATTACATATATAATATGCTTCATCTGATGTTTGCTTGCATGCTTTAAAGCAAATCCCAGCGAAGCTGTGGTTTTCCCTCCTCCGGTAGGAACGGTTAGCGTGTATAAGCCTCTTTCCTTTTGTTCCCCTTTTCTCAAACAGCTCAGTAAAATTTTTGTCCTACTTTCATAAAGTAACTTTTGCTTTTCATCATCGTATTCATCCCTTTTCATCCAGGGTGCTACATAGTGTTCAAATTTACGCAAAAGTTCTACAAAAGATTCACCGCACTCTCTTTCCCTTAAACTACGCTTCATAAAAGCCTCTGTATCTAAATAATCCGCATCTACAAGGCAGGAATATATCATTCTAATAAATAAAGACATTGTAAATACAGGATGTCCTCCGGTCATACAAAAAGACGGAACAGAAGCTTTTGTGGGTGTAATTTCTCTTTTCCACTCCTCATATTCTGGCAAGTCATTTTTTAATCTCCCGAAAAATGTTCCATCCTGAGGTTGGGCAAGCTTTGCCAAACCTCCATCCATAAGACCGGAGTGATGCCCCGCTACAGCCATTGCCATAGGAATATAATTAGGAGATATTTGGCAAAGCTCCTTTGCTCCCCCGGTGGCATGATCTACTTTCTGCGCGTTCTCTGGATCACGGATTCGTTTCTGAAACTCCCCGGAATATTTTCCTATATCATGCATTAGTCCGCACAAATATCCTACATCACCACATCCAAATTCCAGTGCAAACTTCTCCGCCCGCTTCGCAGTACTTGTCAGGTGATCTTGTAGGGTTTGTATTTCTCCCTTTTCATTAATATGCGCTATCTGGATGTACATTATTTCTCCTCTCCCCGAATTTCCGTTACCCTATACCAGCCTCTGATGCTCCTCTCTCTAAAGCAGTTCTATTTTCTCAAATACCACATAGAATCCTCCCGCTCCCGGCATCCACCCCAACCTCCGGCGCCCACTCCAGCACAAGCCGCCCTCTCTGCGGGCAGCGGATGGGTAGGAAGATATACCTGGAATCGTGATAGTTCTTCCCATTTCACCTGTCGCCCACATACAGATACTCTGTCCCCGCCTGCCCGTTCAGAGGCAGGATAAAGGCCGGCTGGGAGGCAAATGTGGTCTCATCCCCGATTTCCCGGAGCATACTCCAATTTCCCTCCATGGAGTCCGCCCCGGCATATTTCCCCTGGTTCGGCGCCCAGCCTCATATCACCCCAGCTCCCTCCAGTACATCCTCCCCTCGTAAGGCCCCAAGACCCTACGCTGCTTCCGGTCCTTGTAATTGCCAATGAGCAGCTCCCCGGCAGATTCCAATTCCTCCAAATCCACCTCCACTGTGCTGCCGTAAAAATTACAGATCACCAGCAGCTGTGAGCAGGCGTCCGTCCTGGTATAGGCGAAAATATTCTCATCCTCCTCCAGCAGCATCCCAAATTCCCCCTCCGCAAAAACCGGATATTCCTTGCGCAGGCGAATCAATTTCTGATAACATTTCCATATGGAATCCTCCTCTGCCATCTGTGCCGCCGCATTGATTTTTTGGTAGTTGGGATTCACCCGAATCCAGGGCTCACCATCTGTAAATCCTGCGTTCTCCCCATCATTCCACTGCATGGGGGTCCTGGCATTGTCACGGCTTTTGGCGTAGACAGAGTCCATGATTTCAGCTTTTTCATACCCTTTCTCCAGCCGCTCCCGGTACAGGTTCAGGGTTTCGATATCCCTGTAGTCCTCCAGTTGGCACCGGATGTTCGTCATGCCTAACTCCTCTCCCTGGTAAATGTAGGGAGTGCCCTGCATGCCGTGGAGAAGAATGGCCAGCATCTTTGCGGATTCCACCCGGTACTCATTGTCGTTTCCCCAGCGGGATACGATTCTGGGCAGGTCATGATTGTTCCAGAACAGGCTGTTCCACCCTTTTCCGTACAGCTCCCTCTGCCAGCGCCCGAAGACCTCTTTCAGCTTCCGGAAAGGCAGCGGTGCCAGATCCCATTTTTCCTTTCCCGGTATCTGGTCCAGGCAGATATGCTCAAACTGAAATACCATGGACAGCTCACTGTTGTCCGGGTTACTGTATAATTTGGCCAGCTCTGTGGTGGCTCCCCAGGCCTCCCCCACAGTGACCAGGTCCCCTTTCCGGAAAGTCTCCCGGCTCAGCTCCCGGAGGAATTCGTGGAGCCTGGGGCCGTTGCAGGTAATCTTCCTGTCCGGCTCCTTTGCGATCTGGTCAATGACGTCCAGTCTGAAGCCGCCCACTCCTTTCTCCATCCACCAGTTGATCATATCGTAGATCTCCCGGCGCAGCTTCGGGTTCTCCCAGTTCAGATCCGGCTGCTTTACGGAAAACTGGTGAAAATAATACTGGCCCACCTCCGGCACCCATTCCCAGGCCGGGCCGCCGAAAGCTGCCCGCATATCATTGGGCAGCTGCCCCTCTGCCCCGTCCCGCCATACATAGTAGTCGTGGTAGGGGTTTTCCCGGCTCTTTCTCGCCTCCCGAAACCAGAAATGCTCGTCCGAAGAATGGTTCAGGACCAGGTCCATAATAATGCGGATGTGGCGCTTCCCGGCCTCCGCGATCAGTTCCTCCATGTCTGTCAGCGTGCCAAACATGGGGTCAATGTCCTGGTAGTCGGAGATGTCGTAGCCATTGTCATCCTGGGGGGATTTGCATACCGGGGACAGCCAGATGGCGTCTATCCCCAGCTTCTCCAGATAATCCAGCTTCGAGATGATCCCCTGGAGGTCGCCTATGCCGTCGTGATTGCTGTCCGCAAAGCTACGGGGGTAAATCTGGTAGATGACAGCGCTTTTCCACCATTTTGTTTGGTTTGTATTGTCTTTTTTGGTCATTCCTCTTCTCTCCTCAATAATATTTTCAAAAGGGTTCCCGGCTGCTTCTCCTTGTCTGCTCCGCCCAAATTCCGCCTGTATTCAGCTTATTGTATCCACTCTTCTTTCAATATATTTCTCTTACTCTCATGGGTGGTATGCCCAGCGTAGTATGAACTTTTATGCCCAAATGCAGCTCCTACCCAACCCATATTCTGCTTTAAAGACCAGGCTGAAATCCCATTTCCTTTCAACCTGGTCCGAAATTTTGTAAGCAGACTGCAGAGTCCAAAGCCAGCGAACCCCCCGCTCAAAAGATCGATAGCACTTCACTGCCCTCCCTGACAAAGGCCACAAACTCCCGCAGTTCCACAGTGGTCTCAAGCCATGTGCCTCCCCGGTGGACGGTTCTGTCCTTTGTGAGCACCCAATTGCCTTTGGGCAGATACACCTTTTTCACCCGCTCCCCCTGTCTCACCACCGGGGCAAAGAGGATATCGTCTCCGAACATGTACTGCTCTCCCAGGCCATAGCACACCTCATCCTCCGGGAAGTCGAAGAACATGGGCCGCATCACGGGGGTTCCTTTCTCCGATGCTTTCTTCATGGCACTGCGCAGATAGGGCTTCATCCGCTCCCTGAGAAGCACCAGGTCTTTCAGGATTTCAAAATTCTCTTCTCCAAAGCTCCAGAGTTCGTTGTCGCCGCCGGTGGGCTCTATGATGGGTCTCGTGTAGTCTTTTCCCTCCCTGCTGCCGTGGAGGCGCATCACCGGGCAGAACAGGCCGTACTGGAACCATCTGACGATAAGCTCTCTGAAATAGGGCGTCTCGATATCCCCTCCGTAAAACCCGCCGATGTCCGTGGTCCACCAGGGAATCCCGCACATGGCCATGTTCAGGCCGGACTTCACCTGGTCCGAAAGGCTCTCAAAGGTGGAGGGAATGTCCCCGGACCACACCAATGTGCCAAACCGCTGTGCCCCCGGATAAGCGCATCTGGACAGGGTCACAATGTCCTGTCTGCCCTCTGCTTTCATGCCGTCATACACCAGCTTTGCGTAATAATATGGGTACAGCAGCCCCACCTGGTCCCCGTTTCCCATGGAAAGCACCAGGTTATCAAAATGCTCCGGATGGATTTCCGGCTCCGCCTCGTCGAACCAGAGACAGTCCACTCCCTGGTCGATATAATTTTCTTTCAGCTTCTTCCACACAAACTCCCTGGTCTCCGGGTTCGTGGGGTCTATCTCCGCCTGGGGGCCGTAGAAGTCAAACACCCGGTTGGAGCCGCTGGCGGTCCTGATCAGGAGATTGCGGTCAAACATCTCGCCGTAGTTCTCGCTTTTCTCATTGATGGTGGGCCACATGGACACCATCAGCTTTACGCCCATGGCATGGAGCTCCTCTGTCATGGCTTTGGGGTCCGGCCAGTAGACAGGATCAAATTTATAGTCTCCCTGTTCGGTCCAGTGGAAGTAGTCGATGACGATCACATCCAGCGGAATCCCCAGCTCCTTGTACCGCCTTGCCACCCGGAGAACCTCCTCCTGGGTCTCGTAGCGCAGCTTGCACTGCCAGAAGCCCAGCCCAAAGTCTGGCATCATGGGGGCGTGGCCCGTAAGGTCCGCCAGGGTCTCCGAAACCCTGGCCGGCTCTCCGCCTATGACTACGTAGTCAAGCTGCCGCATGCTGTCGCTGTTCCACCTGGTCCGGTTGCAGGCCAGCTCGCAGGTGCCGGTGGAGGGCATGTTCCAGAGGAAGCCGTATCCCAGGGAAGAATACAGGAAAGGCATGGCGCATTTGGCATTTACATGGCGCAGGTCGATTGTGCAGCCTTTCAGGTCAAAGCAGCCCGTGGCCTCATGTCCCAGGCCGTAGAAGTGTTCGCCCTCCACAGGGGCAAAAGTTACCCGCCCGGTCCAGAGCCCGCTTCCCCGGTTGCGGTAGTTTCGGATGCCTGCGCCAAATGTGAGCTCGCTTTTCTCTGACAGAATCCGCTTCCCTTTCCGGAAATATTCTGTTCTCCCGTCGCCGTGGATCGTCACCTGCATGTCCCCGGTGGTCAGGAACGCGCAGTCCCCCTCCAGCCAGATTTTTGCGTCCGCAGACCCAGGCTCCATAGTCCAGTTCTGCTCCTTTACTTTGCCCTGAGGCGAGGCCTGGAAGCGGATGCTGTCCCGGCCGCAGGCCGAAATTTTGCCCCATTCCCCGGGGCGGGTAAAGAAGATTGCATTGTCTTTGATTTCGTATTTCATGTTTGCACCTTTCTGCGCGCTTGGGCGCGGCTCTCAACTGTTCCTTTTTTCCAGCCGCAGTATCTCCTCCGCGGTCTTTTTTGCTTGTTTGTAATAGGAGCCCTCCGCAATTACAACACACTTCCCGTGTCAGTATTATATCATATCTTCCAGCGGGTTTCCATCTCTTCTGCATAAGGACAAAATAAGGAAACGCAGACTTTTTCGTTAGGCACTACTACCAGGTGAAAAAATATATCTCCGAAATACCTGTTTTTGCGAAAAGGGCCTTGAAAATTTGAGTCAAACAGATATATTTAAATTAAACAAATCGGTCAAACCAAGAGGAAAAACAGCTTTCAATTATGCGGGCGGCTACAGAAGTTTTTGCAAAGTATGAATATAAAAAAGCGTCTACCGATTTGATTGCATCTAAAGCCGGTGTTTCCAAAGGATTGCTATTTTACTATTTTCAAAACAAAAAAGAACTGTATTTGACGGTACATGAGTATGTGAAACAAATAATCAGGGAGGGAGTGGCCGATTCCAGACTTTTGGAAATTACGGATTTTTTTGAACTCATCACCTACGCTTCCATAAAAAAGATAAAAGTATTGGCAGAAAATAACAGTTTCACGATTCAATTCATCATGCTTGAGGCTGAGAAATTTATGGATTGGAGAAAGAAACTGAAAAAGTATTTTCTACCCTTTATTATGTTGGTAATGTTTGAAACTGTTGCAGTGACATTATGGCTGACACAGAACAATACATTTTATCTGTTTAACTTTAGCTATATAGGAATATCTATTTCTTTGGGGATATTCCTTTATGTTAAAAAATACAAGTATGCCCGCAGGGTTGCACAACTTTTAGTCGGCCTTTATATGTTAGTTTATTTGGGGGGTATCTGCGGCGAAAATATGCAGATTGAGGGATTTTGGTATTATCTTTTTACAGGTGTATTCGAGGCTGCAACAATTCATTATGCGGTAGCCAAAATTTTCGGCCCCTTGCTTTTTGGCAGAGGTTGGTGTGGATATGCCTGTTGGACGGCAATGGTGCTTGATTTTCTTCCATATAAAGTTTCTAAAACACCGCGAAGAAAGATCGGTTGGATAAGGTATGTTACATTTGTGGTTTCTTTTATATTTGTTTCAGTATTATTCCTCGCTCATATCAGCAGTCTTGAGAAAATTATGTTTTGGGCGTTTATTATAGGAAATGTCATGTACTATGCTGTCGGAATAATATTGGCGTTTGTTTTTAAGGATAATCGCGCATTTTGCAAATACATATGTCCTATTACAATATTTTTGAAACCCATGAGCTATTTCTCTCTATTACAAATTAAATGTGATAAAAGCAAATGTATTTCTTGTGGTAAATGCAAAAATGTGTGTCCAATGGAAGTGGATGTTACAGATAATTCTCGAAAACGAAAGAACGGTACAGAATGTATTCTTTGTTTTGAGTGTGTGAAAAATTGTCCAAAGAACGCACTATAAGCTTTCGGTTTATGGGGCAGAACAAAAACAGCTTTCAAACTCCCTGCCGGCCCGCCAATGCGATTCAGCAGTTGCAATATTCCGGGGAAGATGTATAATATAAATATAGAAAAGAAACCGATTCAACGCTACATACAGGAGGTCAGGCATGAAGAAAACAGCGGCGCAGCTTATAGCGGCCTGTAAGGGAACCGCAAAAAAGGTTCTGGCATACGGAACGTATTTTGCAACATTCCGCCCTGCAAAAAAGAATGGAAAGTGGATGCGCAGGCCCTGTTCTGAGGAGCTGTTTTATGATGCCATGACTTTCGACATCAATAACACATGCAATCTGCGCTGTCGATTCTGCTTTAACGACTTTGAAAACAAGGCATTTTATATGACGGAAGCGGTCTATCGAAAGATTCTGGCACTGTTTCCCATGATAAGACCTGTAAAAAGACAGGGAGCAGGTATCCTTTTCTCATGCCTTTATGAGCCGTCTATAGCCCCTGATTTTTTGAAATTCTTAAAATTACTGCCCCGGACAGGCCGGAAAAATGTGTTTTTTACCTCAAATTTTTCGAGGTCCATGACGGAGGAAGAGATCCGCACCATTTTGTCTGCAAATATCCGGCATGTGAACCTTTCCGTTGAAACGCTCCGGCCCGAACGGTACCATGAAATATGCGCCTCTGTCCAATTCGACCGCTTCTACCGGAATCTGGAAAAGATTGCCCTGGTAAATGCAAAATGGCGTCCCGGCAGGCACAGGGCAAAGCTGTATTGCATTACAATGGTATTGAAAGAAAACCGGGACGAACTGTCTGCAATCGGGAAATTCTGCGCGGAAAAACTCCGGGCTGCCAGACATGAATTCCGCACTCCATATATCAGCGCCGCCGCAAATCATGGGGACTGGAATATGGGGCAGCTTATGAACGAGGATGAATGCAGCCAGGTGCGCCGGGAACTTATGGCGCTGCGGGTTCCCCTTGTGCTGGACATCCACTCGAAGGACGAACTGTTTGCCGGGGCAGCCACCCCCCCGAAAACCGCACATCGATTACCGCTACAACAGAGCGGACATGGCTGCGGGCGTGTATTGAGGAAAAGCTGGCGGAAATGCGGTTCTGTATGGACAAGGAATTTCTTTTTCTCCGTTTCCACCCATCAGGCCTGTATACCTGCGCCATGGCAAAAGAGGAGACCTCCATTGCCAGTATGGAAGACAGCTTTGGTTTCTTCCGGGACAAGCTAAAAGAGCTGTACAGGCGGCGGGCGGAAGCCTTTCTGGCTCCGGACGCTCTTTTAGAGATTTTCGACACAGCCACCCCCAGGGAGCTTCCCACAGATATCACGCTGTACGGTATGAGGGAGACTCCGGTTTATCTGCTTTTAGAGGGATTCTTTCAAAGCCCTGGAGATTCGGAAAATTTCCTGTTGTTTGCCACAGCAACGGGGAAAAACGGGAAAAAGCAGTTGTTTCTTGCACTGAAGCAACCCTGCCCGGAATGGGTATCCCGGCAAAAGGGGCTCTATAGCTTTGCCCTTTGCATAGACTGGAACAAAATAGCGCGTCCCCTGACTGATCTGGCATTTTATATTGCTGACAGCAAAAGCCTTTCGCCCCTATATGGATACCAATACCCCTATGGGATTTTGTAGGCTTTTAGTTCCGGTGTCATCGACCAGTATTTGATGCCCCAATTTTCGAAATTCCACTCCTCCATATAGGGATTGCACTCGAAGGCAATGTAACAGACCTCTCCCCCACGGACCACGAAATTCGTGGGGAAGTAATCGATATTGGTATTCGCGGCGTACAGCGCCCTGCACATCTTTCGCACCTGTTCTATGTAGTTGTTTCGGTGAGCACTACTGCCTCATAGTCATGCAGTCTGCCATCGAAGTCCCTGTCACGGATCAGCTCCCTCCACCCGCCGGAGAATTCCGCCAAAGAGACGCGCCCCCTCTTCACATGGAAAATCAGAACCACATGGCATTTCTCCCACTTTCTCTCCAAATACCAAATTCCCCTGTGGTCATCCGTCTCCTGCCTGATAACCGCCCCTTTGGTCAGCGCCGGATACCCATGCCTGATTTGAATCAGCCTGCGGTAATAGTCCAGGCATTCCAGGTTCTGCCTGCTCTCCTCCCAGAGCATCCCCCGCCTGCAGTCCGGGTCCGGTCCGCCCTCCATCCCCACCTCGTCGCCGTAATAAATCATGGGCATACCCGGCAGCAAAAGCTGCATGGCCGCCGCCAGCTTCTGCTTTCCCATATCCCCTCCGGCGCTGTGGAGGAACCTGGCGGTGTCGTGGGTGTCGATGAAATTCCACAGATACCCCTCCAGCCCTGTGTGCAGATTTCCCTTTACAAAGTTCAGATTCCCCACAAAAGCCGAGAGACTGATCTCCTCCCTGGCGATCAAGTCCACCGCTGCATCGTAAAAGGGATAATTCATGACGCTGTCCCATTCGTCTCCCTCCAGGAAATCTCCCGCGTAATGCCAGACTTCTCCCACGATCAGGGCGTCTTTCTTCACAGCCTTAACGCCTGCGCGAAACCGTTTCCAGAAGCTGTGACCGATCTCATCCCCAACATCCAGACGCCAGCCGTCAATATCGCATTCCTGTATCCAGTACCGGGCCACATCTATGACGAAATCCGCTGTCTCGGGATTTCCCAGATTCAGCTTCGGCATATACGCGGCGTAGCTGAACGTCTTGTAGTTGGGCCTCTTGCCCATCTCCATCACCAGCGGAAAATCCTCGATATAATACCAGTCAAGGTAGGCCGACTGCCGCCCCTTTTCCCGGATATCCCGAAAAGCGAAAAAGTCAATCCCAGTGTGATTAAACACACCGTCCAAAATCACATACATGCCGGACTGGTGGGCCAGCTTCACCAGCTCTTTCAGATCCTCCTTATCGCCGAAAGAGGGATCAATCCGGTAATAGTCGTGGATATTGTACTTATGGGAAGAGTCCGAGCAAAAAATCGGCGTCATGTAGAGGATATCCACCCCCAGATTTTTGATGTGGTCAAAATGATTGATAATGCCCCGCAGTGACCCTTTCAGGTCGGCTCTATGGCCAATGGGCGCCTGATACCAGTCCTCTTTCGCCACCTCCTGATCCGTGGCAAAACGGGAGGGAAAAATCTGGTATATCACTTTATTTTCAGCCCAGGCCGGCAGCCCGAACCGTTCCTCCTCCCGAAGCGTCTGGGGACAGTCGAACATTCTGCCGATCTCCCTGATACACGCTTCGTAAAATGCGTGGTTTCCATAATAGACCACATTTCCCTGCCGGTCCTCTATCTCAAAGAAATATCTGAGGCAGACTGTATCAATGTAGACATCCGTCTCGTAGTAGTCCAGATAGTTGTCGGAACATACCAGTTTCATAGGGGATTCCTGCCTGGTATCCAGATATTCAATGGGCAGGTACTTATTCTGTGTGTGAAGCACCACCCGGGCCCCGTCGCCCTTTTTCATTTCCAGCCTGATGAGAAAATGTCCTTTCCCTATGGCATAACAATATCTCTTATCCGCAAAATGCCTGATTGCCGCGTATTCCATGGTTCCCTCCTGTTTTCCTTTCCTGCCTCTGCCGTCCGCTTTTGTCACGGCACCTCCCCGGTTACGGCTGTCTTTCCCGCCGCAGCCGTCCGCTTTCGCCGCAGCCGCCTGCCCCCAATTTTATCCCGCCTCTATCTTGCATTATATTCTTATCCGTGATAAAATTCTTGCAATATAGTCCTATATTTTTAGCATAATCCTATTATTTCCCGGCACCCGCACGAAAGGAGCCCCATGAACCACACACCCCTGCACGAGACCAAAACCCACGGAACCGCGGCCTTTCCCTACACGGTCTACCGCGGCATGATTCCTGCCTATTTCCATTCCTTTCCGCTGCACTGGCATGACGACTTTGAACTGATCTACTGTATCAAAGGCCGGATCCTGGTCACTGTATGGGGACATCCCTTTACACTTTCCGGAGGAGACCTGGCCGTAGTCCTCCCCCGCGCCGTCCATTCCATCGACCAATGGGACAATGAGGCCGGAGAATATTTTAACATCATGTTTCACCCCACTGTCTTCAAAGGCCCGGAAGACGACTCCTGCTATGAGAAATACATTCTCCCCTTTCTAAGCGGAGAAAAAGCCCTGGATCCTTTCCAGCCTGCGGCCTCCCCTTTGAATCAGGCCCTCACCCCCTGCATCCTGTCCATGCTGGAACACCGCAGGGAAAGTTACTCCACCCATGAGCTGCTGATCCGGTCCTGCCTTTTTTTGGTACTCCACCATATCAGCCGATACAGCACGGCCGCAGATGACAACAGCCTGTCACAATTATCTTATGGCAGGCTGAAAAATGCGCTTTACGATATCCAGCACTCCTATGACCAGGAGCTCTCTGTGAAAAGAGTGGCAGAGAAATGCGGTTTCTCGGAAAGTCACTTTATGAAATTATTCCGGGAATTTACGGGAACCAGCTTTAACGCCTATCTGGTCAACTACCGCCTGGAACTGGCTGCCAGGCAGCTGTCGCAGACCAGCCTCAAAGTAATCGACATTGCGCAAAACTGCGGCTTCCACCACCAGTCCTACTTCACCCGGGCATTCCGCAAAAAATACGGAGAGACCCCTTTGGCCTACCGGAAGCTGGCGCAAAAAATACAGTCTAATCAGAAAGAACATCCTTATTCCTAAGTCCCTTACCGATAAACGGTACTTCAAAAAAGTCCTTTGGATGCTTTCGGATAAGGTAATCTATGTAGTTTCCTACCATCAGTCCATAGCTGTAATACCCCATGGCATTGGGATGAAAGCCCAGGGCAAAGGTTTTGCGCATTTCCTGGTCGTAAACCGGCCCCTCATTGGTCATGTCGATGAGATAGGTGAACGAAAACAGCTCACACATCTTTTTCATTTCTTCTGCCACCCCGCAGATCATGGGATCGCCTGTCTCTTCCCCCCGCCTCTGCATGGACACCAGGAATATCCGGGCATCCTTTTCGATGCTTTTTAATTTAGAGACAATGCGGCCCATATTGCCAAAAAAAGTGTCCGCATTTTTCTCCGGTTCTCCCGGGTGGATATCCGCCACACTGCCCACGGGATGTCCGCAGACAAACATGTCGTTGTTTCCCAGAGCTATGATATATGCCTGATTCCATTGCCAGAAGCCCTTCTGGTCCGCCCAGGTCTCATAGAACTCCTTAGCCGTCATGCCGCCCCGGGAATAATTGCGGTACACAGTCCCTGTAAGCCGCTCCAGCACCGCAGGCCAGGAATACTCGTACATATCGTGGTACATAATATTCCCGTTTTCATCATGGGATTCAAATTCTCCCGAGGACAGGGAATCTCCTATGACTCCGATCTCCTTAAAAATCCCCGCAAACCCGCAGGTTCCTTTCAGATTGTCCAGAGGCCGCTCATCCGGCGCCACCGTTAATAAATCCAGCTTCATTTTGTTCTCCTCTCTTTGTCCCATTCCGCTCCCGTGACTTTCTTCAGGTCCAGGCCCCGGGTCTCGCCCACATATCTCCAAATGATAAAAATAGCCCCAATCAGTCCCGGAATCGTCAATCCCAGATACATATATCCAAATGTCTCCTTAGGAAGCAGGGGCAGCAGCACGATTGTCACAATGGTGGCCAGCCCGCCGATAATCCCGTTGAGCAATGTATTGATCACTGTCACGGAAGACCGCAGATTCGTGGGGGAGGATTCCGAGAACATAATGCCTCCTATGGTGTCTCCCGCCCCCCAGTAGCTGCCCATAAAACCGCCGATGGCAAAACCGGTAAGGGCCGGCATCCAGTTCAGCATAGAGCTTGCAATAAATAAACTGTAGCAGACCACAGCAGAACAGGACATGGCAATTATGGTAATTTTTCTGCCGAACCGGTCCGACACAACACCGGCAATAAATGTCATCAGCGCATTCCCCACCGGGTAGAGATACAGTGCCAGCGTAATCGCTTCCTCTGTCATCAGCGCCGATTCTTTCATCACCGTATTGTACGTGGCTGTGGCCAGAGAGGCAGAGTAGAAAAAGCAGCAGGCCAGCATCAGAAACCTTAACTGTCTGTGCCGGAACGCAAATTTGACCGCGTTCAGAATCCCCCCCTGGGCATTATTGTTTTTCTCTTCCCTGGTCTGCTTCTCCCTTTCCTCCACAGGAGTCTTTAAGTATTTCACCCTGTTTACCACAAATGCATTTGTCTCCTTTGCGAACAGCAGCGCCGCCAGGGACAGCACAAAGCCCAGAAGGGCGGGCACTAAGTACACCAAATGCCACCGCTCGCTCTGGTTTTTCATAAGCGTGGCCCGCAGCAGCGTCCCCAATATGGCCACAGCTTTGGTCAGCGCGTAATTCCGCGCCCGGTTCTTCTCGCTGGAGCATTCCAGAATGTACACACACTGCATGTCATGGGAGACCATAAAGCCCATAAGCGTGCCGCCCACCATATACACAAAAATATTGCGGGAGAGATAGACCAAAAACAGCCCCAGCCCCATCATGACAGTATTGAGCACCAAAAACGGTTTTCTGCCGAACCGGTCCGCCAGGGGACGATAGAACACAATCAGCAGCGTGACCGGATATGTAATAAAACCCAGGGCTGAGGAAAGGGACAGTCCCTCCCCGTACTCCAGCCCCATGTTCTGGACAAAGAATTCATTGATAATGTTGGACTGAAATTGAATGGAAATCGTGGATGCTATCTCATCAATGATATAGATCAGAGACAGCACCATGAAAAGATACAGCAGATAGAACCGGTTGTTCTTTGCCTGCAGTTGTTTTTCTCTTCGGACAAGCTCCCTTGCCTCCCTGGCCCTTAGGGTCTCAGCATTCTTCATTTTCCTCATACCTCCTCTGAAAATCGTACACCATGAAATTCTTCGTCATATCCTCGTTGATGCCCAGTTCCCCTGCCAGGGCGGCAATGGCCTGCAGGAATTCTCTGCTTGTAATTCCCCGGTGAAGCAAGCCCTGCTTTTCTATATATTTATACCAGAATATGTTTAAGACGATTTCATCGATTGCCAGGGAAACAATAGCGTGATTTCTCGTATAGGTGTAAATATCCTCCGCTCCGCCGCTCTCCCCGTTCACGCACTGAATATTGTCCACAATCAGCGTCATTCTCCGGTAGGGGAAAAGCCTTGCGGCATCGACGATTCCATAGGAAAAGAGCACAGCGCCCTCCAGTTCTATCTCTTGAAAGGAAAAGATGTAGACCTTAACGCCTCTCTTTACGGCATGTTCCAGAGCCTGCCGCAGCACGGAAAGCTCATTGTGCCAGATGGAGAGGGAAATCTCCTCTTCTGCGCTGTCAATCAGCGCAGCCGCCTTTTTCATGAATTTATCATAGCCTACTATGTTCAGCACATAGTCCCGGATCTCCTCCCCCTGGGCCAGGCCTTTCAGGAATGCCTCCGCCCTGCCGATATTTTCCTCATTTTCCCTTTTTATCCGGGCCATGAGCTTTTCGTACTCCAGGGGGATATAGTAATTGGGCTCCCCCTCCAGCCGCAAAAGGATCCCTTTCCCTACCAGGCGGTTGACCACCTCATACACCAGGGACCTGGAAACCCCTGACAGCTTTGCTATCTCATAGCCGTTTAACCGTTTGTTCCGCAAAAGGGTGATATAGACCTTTGCTTCATTCTGGGAGAAGCCCAGTTTTTCTAAATAATCATGCTCTGCCATTTAGTAGTTGTACCCCTTACCACTATTTTATTTAAACATAGCATAATTGAAATGGGGTTGTCAAGGCTTTTGGGGTGTTCCTTTTAAAGAGTATTTCAGAAAAATACGGTGGAATGAACCTCCACCGTATCGCAAAGAATTTATGCCAGACTTCATATAACAAGGGAACTATGCAGGACATCAATGATACCGCACTGTGGGCAGCTTATGGCCCACATGCCCTATATAAATAATTTTCTTCCCGGGAACCGGATGAAAGAATATCCTGCCCGCATACAATATCCGTGTACCGATACTCTTCCTTTTTGTGGTCATACCAGTTGCGGAATATTCTGACATTCTCATCAAAAGACACATTCGGAATCTTAACCTGGCTTTCCCTCAGCTCACCATCTTCCACAAGTTCAGTATAAATTCCCTCAATCTCAGGTATTTTCCAATGTTCGCTGCTCAAAAAGCTGACCGCCACGCCGTCAGACTCATATGCCAAAAGACATCCCTTAGAAACGTATTCCTTATGCTGAAACTCCGTTCTGAAATCCCATTCCTGTTCTCTCTCGAATTCTTCGGAGAGATAAACCACCGACTTATTCAGAAGCGTGCGGAATCTTCTTTTGTTTTCCACATCCACGGCGGAATCATTTCGCCACTGCTCTATTCGGTAATTCGGCGCTAACTCAAAGGATCTGTAATCCTGATCAAGCAGAATGCTGTCATTATGTATGATGTCTTTCACTTCAAAGCAAGTTGTCAGGAATTGGTCCATAAGCTGCCGCCCTTTCTCCGTGGATTCTACCGGAAATCGGGCAGATAGTTCATTTAAAATCATCTGCATTGTATTGTCCCCTAAAACAGGTCGTCAATTGCCTTATCCCATTCGTCGAAAAATCCCTCCGGCCAGAAGCTAAGCCTCCCATCAGATTTTAAAATAGGATTTTCTATTACAGGTACTGTTCTTTGCTCCCCATCCTTTTGTATCTCCTGCCTGGTAAAATAATATAACCTTACCAGTTCCGGATCCACCTTTCCGTTTTTTGCGCACAGACGAATTCCGTTTAGGACATGGTCACTGTGAGTCTCCACAATAATCTGCACGCCTCCCTGGGCTGCCCTTGCCATCAGTTCTCCCATCTTCCTTTGTCCCTTTGGATGGAGATGCGCTTCCGGGTTTTCCAGAATTAACAAATCACCGCGCTTTGCTGCCAGCAAAGACAGCACCACCGGAAGCACATAGGAAATACCAAAACCCACGTTCTGGGCCGTAAAATAGTCCGCCCCCATACTGCCTGCCTGATGCACCGTAAGTCCGATGCGGTTACTGTGCCCGTAATCTTCCATGCGGAGCGAAACACCAGGCGTAATTTCTCCCATCCAGCGCTCCACCTGCTTCAACAGTCGCTTATTGTCCTCTCCATCATACAGCACGCATTCATTTTCCACATTTTCTATCTCATGGGTCTGCAGATAATGTACCGCATACTCCCCATGATTTCCTACCTGCTTGTTCTCCCACACTTCATAATAAGACTTTTCATAGCTGCTCTGTGGTCCCAGCCTGTCCGCAGCTATGTAGCGAAAACCATCGCCAAATAAATTCAAAGTGCCTATCGACATTTTCGTATGCACGCTAAATTCATTTGTCTGCTTCAAAAAATCCGTCGCTCCATTATAATCGTATACTGTATCCAGGCAACAGGATTCGCTTTCTATGGAGAATTTTATCCTGTCCTCTTTCGCTTCTGTATACAGAATATCTCTTCCCACCCCCAGATTGGTATACTTTCCATTCAGATAGAGTCCTTTTTCTAGCCGTTCATAAGACTGTCTCAATAGCAGAAACATCTGAATCAGTGTTGACTTCCCCATACTATTAACCCCTGAAAGCAGGTTCAGGTTCGAAAGCTCCAGTTCAATGTGCTCAAAACATTTAAAATTATCCGCCTTAATCTTCCAAATCATGTAATATCCTCCTGAACATTCCCTCCACCTGCAGAAAACGCTGGGAAAACGATTTCTTATCGCTGGCCTTGAGCATCCGAAGAAATACAGTATCATTAGAAAGCCCTAAAAAGTCATCACATACCCTTTGCCCATTTTTTGCCAGAAAAGCAATTTCCCTGTCATCCAGCAGGAATAAATTTCTGCACCATGCTTCATAAATCGCCTTATTGATGGGACGGCGGATTCCATCCTCTCCCAATTTACGAAAGGCATACTTGCCCATAATACTTTTGGCTGCGTTCATGGCTCGTTTAAACTGTGCCTCTATCACACTCTCATCCGCGCAGTCCGGTGAATTCAAATACTCCATTGCACCGTTCAGATAGTTATCCGGTATCCCCTCATATTTATCAATCCCATAATAGCATACAGCTATGAAGCGAAGCGCCAATTCCTCATCCATCATTCTGTCGTCTCTGACGCTGTATGTAGTCGCCATCTGAAATTCCTTACATTTTGCCAGTCTTCCGCAAAGCTTTGTGGCAGGTCCCTGATACAAAGCATGTCGGATTTCCTGGGATGTCAGTTCCAGCCCCCCTGTATTGATTCTCTTAAAAATATTGTACTTCACATTTGCAGGGGTTCCGTCCTTTACAATATAAGCAGTAATATTGGTCTCCTCTATCCGCCTTACAAAAGTCCTCGGCAAATCTGCAAACTTCGTTCCCTCCAAATCGCTAAAAAATTCCAATCCGGTCAATGCCAGCTTCCCGTCTATGATAAATTCTTTTAATGCGGTGATTCTCTGCAGCCCGTCAATAATCAACCAATTATCCTTAACGCCGCCATCGAAATAGAATGCCGGAATGGGTATCCGCAAAAGCAATGACTCAATCAGCTGACTTTTCTGTACAGTCGTCCACAACCCGCTTTTTCGCTGGAACTCCGTATTGATATTAATTTCGCCGTATTTCAAGCGTGTAATAATGCTTGATAATTCCATTGTCCGCATGTCAATATCAATCTTACTGGGGTCAAAAGGACGTACCTTTGGCATGGACAATTGCCCATCCTCTGACTCTATCTCGGAGCCATCATCAATAATTTCAATTCCCGCGCTTTCCAAATAGGCTGTCATTTTATTATAGGTATCCTCTGTCTGCTTTTCAGAGGGAAATCCCACAAAATAATTGGAAAGGAACGTAGAACTGAGCCTGCCCCCATGTTTCTTTCCTGTTTGAATCAGTTTGTCAAAATCTTCTTTCTCTTTCTTGTCAAACATGCATATTCTCCCGGCATCCTACATATATCTATCCTTATAGGAACTATGTCTTATTATACTTCACGTGAGGACATTTGTAAAATGAAATCCGAGTATACCGTTAAAATATCTCTGACAGAACATAAACATGATAATCCTCAAAATCCCTACTACTGGTGCATTCTGAAATTTGACAAAACATGGCATCAAATAGCTTTCGGCTGGGAAAGCTCGCCTCAGGAGTGTCTCCATACTGCACTGGATTATTACAATCGGGTTCTCGCTTAAGCCACTGCCCTACCGCCACTCCTGCAGCAGCAGGCTGACCCTGTTTTGGATCTTGTCCACTGTTCTGTCCAGGTCCACCTGGCCGGAAAAGTACCCCTCCGCCTCCTCATCGATGATATTCTGGACCACTGGATGGAGCTCAAATCGGTTCCCCGCGCTCTCCACCAGCTTTAGAACCGCTTCTACCTCTTCCCGGGAGGCGGCATAGACCATGATGATCTCTTCCCCGGCCCCATAGGAGCCTTTGGGAAGCTTTTCACTGGTTCCCTCCTCCGAGTCAGTGTAATCCTCCGTCATTGCAGCCTCCATCACCTGGTCGAATCGCTTCTGCACCATGGGAAATCCCTGCCCGTCATATCCCTGCAGCAGGTAAAATTTCACGAACTCCCAGGCTCCTGTCTGGTTGCTGCCCCTGGCGTTGACTGCCACAGCGCTACTCCGAAAATCCACTGCCGTGCCGCTGCCCTTTGCCGTGGGATAGCCAATAAAGGAAAGTTTCCCTCCATAAATCTCCTGTTCCAACTGATAGTCCGCCACGCTGGAGATCATACCCACGGTAAACACCTGTTTCCTGTCCCGGATTCCCTGGAGGTACCCCACTTCCGCAGGCTCGGGATGATAGTTCCTGGCAAAGGAAAGCACTTCCTTAAAATAGTCCCCATCAAACCGGCAGACTCCTGTCTCCCAGTCCACAAATTCATCCATACATGCGCTGCAGAGCCTGGTGAGCACTGGCTCGTCCCCGGAGAAGCCCCCGATGGCATTCAGATCCTTTCCGGCATCCTCCAGAATTCGGAGCAGTTCCGAGAAAGTGATGCCCTTTCTTCCCCCTGTCACATCTTCATACCCCCACATAGTATGGAGCTGAAAGGAAGGCGCTATGCTGTATAAATGCCCCTGCTCCTCAAAGGCTTTTAACGGGGCCTGCACCAGCATACCTTTGGAAAGCTCCCCGTCCCCCTCCATAAAGCTGTACAGATCCGCCAGCACACCTTTCCCGGAAAAGATCCGGTAATCCATTCCCGATGTGGCAATGATGTCCGGTGCTTTGCCCGTCACTACATCCAGCTTCAGCTTCTGGGCGGCATCCTCATAATTTCCACCCTGCGCCAGATAATCCACTATTTCCACCCGATATTTGGCGCTTTCCCGGTTAAACTGCGCCACTGCTTTCTCCAGATCCTGGGCTGCCATAACCACCCCCAGGGTCACTGTCACTTTATCCGATGCGCCTGGGGTAAAGGTCACCAGCTCCAGAGAGTCGGATTCCTCATCTCTGTCAATAATTTCTATTCTGTCTTCCTCTTTTCCCAGGAACAAGATATTCGAAGACAGGAGTCCATAGGATGCCAGGTCCAGCACCTGCACCTTTTCCCGGATGTCATACCGAAATTCGCTGAGTATGTTGTCCCGGCAGTACAGCCATCCCCTGCCGGTGAAAGTCAAATGCTCCGGGATATTTGCGTCCTCCATGTCAAAGCAGTCCAAAGCCGTCCCCAGCCTCACCGGCTCCGTCAGCTTCTGCCCTGCTATGTCAATTTCCTGCAGCACTATATCTGTCCCGTCCTTTATGAGAAAGCCGGGCATGCCCTCCCTGTCGATCTGAAAACACAGCACATCCACTCCCGAGACATCGGCAATCTCCTGATAAAAGACGGTTTTCATCTGTCCGTCCTTCACATAGACCCGATCCGCCATATGCCATATTTCCCGTTCCCTGCCGTCAAGCTTTTCCGTCTTTGACACCATCAGGCCGCACCAGACGTAAGAGTATCCTTCCGCGTCCGTCTCGATGCCTTTCAAATACAGGTTGTTCCTGTCCGTGCAGTCCTCCAGAACAACCCTTTCATATTCCGGGGAACTGCCTGTCAGGTCAATCTTCCACAGGCCCGTCTCTTCCCCCTCTGCCGGAAGATAGAAATTTCCGTCCTTATCTGCTGCCATGCCGGACTGTAGGGCAGCATTTTCTAAAAACACCGTTTTCTCCACGGTAAGGCTTTCCTTCCCAATACTGTCCCGCTGAGTCCGGCCTTCCCTTTCGTATAAGCCGTAAAATGTGCCGCCCGCCGATATCACCTGAGTATAGGCATTCTCCAACGGAAAATAAGCCGTCTGCCAGGTGACGGGACCGTCGTCCCAAGCGCTGCCTTCTACCCCGGTCTGCCCGGCATCCTTGTCCCATACCAGGTTGTTTTCTCCGGTTTTTTCATCTGTATGGCCCTCTGTGCCTGCGTCGCTGTTTATTTCGATCCCAGCAGGGTTCTTTGCATCATCCTCTCCCCTGCCTGTATTCTCTTTCCCACAGCCTGTTGTCATAAATACCAGTATCCCCACTGTGGCAATGATTCTGCTCTTTGTCTTTCCCATGATTCCATACCCCCGATACTCTTCCGAAGCTGCCTATAGTGCAGCCTTCTTTTCCGGTATTATTTTACCTGTTTTTTGTATCCTTTTCTTTTCGGAATTGTATCCGGGCTATACCGGATCTGTAGGCCAGATGTACTATATCAACATCTTCGCCAGCACCACGCTCATCACCGTCCCCGCCAGGGTGGCTAGCAGCGCCCCTGCCAAAGTGAAGCGGGTCTTGGTCACTTTCGCCGCCAGAAAGTACACGCTCATGGTATAGAACACGGTCTCGGTACAGCTCATCAGGATGGAGGTCAGCATCCCCGCATAGGAATCCGGCCCGGAGGTGCGGAAGACATCCAGCACCAGCCCCGTGGCGGCGGAGGAGGAGAACAGCTTCACCACCAGCAGAGGCATCAACTGGGCGGGCAGGCCCACCGCGGCGGCAGCCGGCCCCAGCAGCGTCCCCAGCATCTCGAAGAAGCCGGACGCCCGCAGCATCCCCACCGCCACCAGCAGGCCGATGAGTGTGGGCACAATGTCCACCACAATCTTCAGCCCGTCCTTTGCTCCCTTCAGAAAGGTTTCATATACTTTTACCCCGGAGACAAATCCATAGCCCACAATAAAAAAGATCAGGATGGGGATTACAATGTCCGAAAGATGCGCCAATGCGTTCATACTGCTTTCCCTCCCCTACCACCCATGCCAATAGAATAGTCCTTAATTTTACAATACACAATTGCCACCAGGGTGCTTACCAGCGTGGCCGCTATGGCGGGCGCAATGATGGCTGTGGGATTGGCGCTGCCGTACTGGCTGCGATAGGCAATCATGTTCACCGGAATCAGCTGCAGGGAGGAAATATTGAGAATCAGAAAGATGCACATCTCGTTGCTGGCCCGCCTGCCCGCGCCCTTTCCCCGGTCGCCCCGGCCTGCACTCTCCTGCTTTCGGAAGCTTTCTCCTGCCCCGGATCCCTTTAAGCTCCTTCCTGCCGCCGTCTGCATATAAATCTGTTCCCGGGTTTCCCTATTCCTGCGGACATCCCCTCCACGGCTATTCCCTGCTCCTCGGGCATCCCTTTCTCCTGGAGCGTCCCCCACTCCGTATTCCGCCTCCAGATACTCCGGATTCCCCCTCTGTGCCTCCAGCTTCGCCAATTCCTCCATGGCTTTTAAGCCCGCCGGCGTACACGCCCAGCCCAGCCCCAGCACATTAGCTGGTGTCAAGTTAGGACTAAACTTTTTTGAAGACTTCTAAAGTTTTAATCTGTACTTTTAATATTCTTATACTACTTTTTATATCGCTTACAAGCCTTTTCATTTCTCCATCCAACTAATTATCTCCTGCTCTAATTTTTTTCTTTCTTGCAACATATACTCCATGACTTCACTGTACTTATCTTGATTCAGAAGACTTTTTGCCTTTCGAATATCGTTTTCTTCCATAGGCTTAGTATAAGCATCATACTTCCTTAAATATAAAAGATTCATATTTAATGCTTCAAATGGAATCCCGGTCCCTCTTTTCAGATGTTCCATGATATAGAAGCCATCCGGGTCTATGTCACCAAAATGATACCACTCTCCCATTTTATTTTCTTCATAAATTCTACGCAGCAAATATTGTTTTAGTTGATTGTGATAACCGCTCAAAAAAATATAGAAAGAATCCTCTTTTTCTAATCTGTTAAAAGAAGTTAAATTTTCTACCGTCACCACTTTCTTACTTAAAATTTTTATAGATTTCATATACTCAACTGTTTTCTCCGTAAAGGCAACCGGCATATTTGAATTTATTTTCAGCCTCTCTCCATTTTCAAACAGCAATTCTGCATTCCCTTTGAAATAAATGTAAGACGGATTCGATACAATGTGATACTCTCCTAATATGACCTTTTCTGATTCCTCGTTATCTACTCCTATTAACAAGGCATCCAGATTACCATAATCCTTTAGCACTCTACATACCTTGCTTCGATACTTCTTCCATAGTTTACTGTCCCTCAATACCGCAATTGACAGTTCACGTTCCAATACCTCTTCCCGGTTTTCTAAGATAAATTTGCACAGTTTAAGTATTTTTTCTGCCTCGCTCAGCTCAAATTCCGCCCTTTTTCCTTCTTCCAGACGTTCTATCTGCTCCTGACAAAAACCTTCCAATACTGCGTGACATCCCAAATAGCTTTTATACAATCTTATTTGTTCTTCTTCCAAATGCCGTAATTCTCTTCTTTCCAGAATTTCATAAATATCTTTCCATTTTTGTTGGTTTGCCATCAGATTTTGAATCTCATGTCTTTCCCATTTGATGAAAAGGAGCCCTTTCTGTTCCAATTCTTTCATTTGATTTTCAAAATCATGGACATCATCCACATTGGTGTAATCGGAATCATAACTGGAAAACACTTTTTGCGGCCCAATCGCAAAGGTCTGGAACACCTGATTTTCTCCACGATATGTTTTGCTTCTTTCATACTGATCAACCAGCTTTTCCAACGCTGCTTTCTGCCATTTGCTAAGCTTATACTGCATCTTATTTCACCAGTCCTTCCACTGCATCCGTATATCTGCCAGTCGTTACAAGGCTTACGGTTGATTCAACATAAGACCCAATGCTGTTTATTTTTTCAGGCGGAGCAGCATAAAATACTTGAAAGCAATTATCCTCCAGATACTTTACCATCTGTTCAATACGTTCTCTGGACAAAGCCGAAAACGCTTCATCAATAAAGGCAAGCCGGGCACAGCAAACCTGCCTCGGGTAACATTGGAGCAGACTGGCTGCCAGAATAATAAAATATGGAGTTTGTTTTTCCCCATTACTCGCAGACCCCTGCTTCTTAGAAAGATCTGAAATAATTTCACTGTCACCCTGTCTGCTTACGATTTCCATGTCATATGCAAAATATTTTCGATAATCTGTATATTCCGTCTCATCTTCTTCCTCCAGTATAATCTCCATAAATTCCTGAATATCACGTTCCATTTCTTCATCTTCCCTGGCTGAATTCATATATACTTCAGGAAGTCCCATATAATTCTCCAGTTTTTTGCAGATTCTGAAAAAGATATCTCGATCCGGCCGTTCTCTCATCACGAACTTATAAGTATCGTTGCCAAAAGGCAATACCTTCAATTCCCGATTAATTGCCGCGATTTCCTCTTTTGCATCACGGATTGTTTCATTCATTTCCGCAACAAAATCATTCATAAAAGCGCTTTCTAATCTTTGCGACTGTTCCTCCAAACGCTGATGTGCTTCTTCGATTTTTATATTTGCGATATTCCTATACTCCTCTCTAAAAAATTTGATATACGCCGCTCCACGCTTATTAATATCTATTTCAGCCAGTTTGCAGTAACTAAGCTGAACGTTCTCCATCTGACGGGCACATTCTTCTGCCTCCCCACGCAAATTCCGGACAGTCTTTGGTGTTATTACCTGCCAACTCTCTTTTTTTGTTCTTAATTTTTCATATTCCTCCAGCATTGGTCTTTTCAGCTCCAAGTGCGCAAAACATTTTTCCGAATACTCCTTTTCTTTTAAATAAATTTCACCAGCCAAATTTTTTAATGTATCCTGACATTTTTCCTGGTCTTTCTTACATCCACCAATACTTTCAATCAACACTTCTTTAGCGCTCTCCAGTTTTTTATATTCCTGCTCCGCATTTTCCTGTTCTTCTAAAACGGACAAAAAATCGGGATTTTGAGCAATTTTTTCTATATCACTGCAAATACGTTTTTTTGCTCTTTTGCCTCTGCCAATGCAGATACAGCGCCAAAATCATAATTTTCCATGTTCCAATCGACCAGTTTTAGTTCTTTTCGTTTTCCGCAGACTTGCTCCATTTCATTCCGGGCAGCTTCTCTTTCTGCCATCTTATCTTTCTTATTCTGCTCAGCTTTCAATAACTGCAGTTTAACGGCATCCTGTCCCATGCAAAACTCTGTTTTTTTCACATTCATATTGGAAACCGCATAGCTTTTTGCCAACATTCCATCCTTCATCAGTCCACCTTTCGGATACTCATGCAGTTCCTCCAGGGAACCGCACAAGTGGATTCCGTTTAATAGATAATTGGCGTATCTTCTGGCATAGGCATTCGGTATCTTCAAAACTTCGGCGGCAGATCCTGGTGTCACCTTTGTATCCGGCAGCTTATCTGAAATTACCACATTTGCCCCATGTATTTTTTTCTGCTGCAGAATCTCCATTGCTTTGTGGCAGTACTTTCCCTCCACAATAATGTAAAAGCGCTTTCTCCCCAAAAAGGTCTCAATGGCAGCCCGCCACTCTGCATCCTTTATTTCCTGCACCAGCTCCGCAAATATTCTCACATCCGTATGTATCCCTTCCGCCTCTAAATCCTTTTGAATAATCTGCCTCGCCGCTTCAACTTCCTTCGGGAATACCATGACATTAGATTGTAACCGTTTGATTTTGCGCTCCAATTCATCAAGTTCACTGTCTATTACCCCTATTGCATCTCCGAGATGCACCTCATTCTTTTCGAATATTTTATCCTGTACTCCAACCATTTCTCCGAGACGTACAAATGCATGGACAATATCTTCTGTCTTAAAGCGCTGCTCTGCTAAATAGAATAGATATTTTTTATCATCCGCAGGAATTGTCAAAAATTCTTCCAGCCACTTTAAGAGTTCTGTTAGTTTTATCTGTAATTTCTTTAATTTAGACAGTTTCTCTTCGCTTTGTCTGATTTTCTCGTCCAAACTATCACGCTGATGTTCCAGTTGCCTCAGTGTATCCTGCATTCCTTTGAATGCGTCATTACTCATTGCAATCCGATATCGTTCCCCTGCCTCATTGTATCGGATATCCAACTCTGCTTTTTGGTTTTCCAAATTATTTAATTTTTGCTGAAACATTATTTTCTGAAGCTCAATTTCTTTTTTTGCTTCCTCTATTTCCCGCAATTCTTGATAACACAGCATCAATTCCCTGATATGTAGATTTTTTTGCTTATTTTCATATTCTGAAATTTTCTGCTCCACTTCCTCAAGCTTACTTTTACTATCTCTCAAATTTTTATAAACCCTTTTTATTTCATCAAACCGCGTCCTTTGTTCTCTCAAATCTTTGAGCGAATCTACCTTCCCCGGTTCCAAAACACATTCCTGAATAAATTGGTCAATGTTATTTTCCGGATTGAACGCCATCATTTTTACAAGTTTTGACCGATACTTCAGCGCATCACAGCGTAACCCAAGTGCCCGCATAACTTGTCCTACCCCTCTGTCCCTTCCTAAAAAATCCGCAGATTTCATAATCCGACCGTTTACAGCCAATTTGTTTTTAGGCGCAACCCATAAAAGATTTTTTTCTTTTCTTGCAAAATTCATTTCCTCTATCTTTGCATTCCTACAGACAAACCAACTGCTTTTAGGCTTCGTCACATGATCCGCAGATTCGATACAAACCCCCACTACCAAGAAGCTGTTGTCCACAGGAGACCAAAATTCCATTGCAATATAACTGATTACTTCTCCATCTCTCAGATATCTGGAAGGACCATTGCTTTTCGTGTCGCCCCTCACATATCCCAGCACAGTACGATCACGGTCTTTAGCCGCTTTATTAAACTGTGTATTTCCGGTTAAGAGATATGACATAGCATCAAGAATCGTAGACTTTCCAGTGCCGTTTACTCCTGTAATTAAAGTAGAGCCTTTCAGATTAATGCATAACTTCTGGAATCTGGACCATTGTACAATCAACAGCTTTGTTGCTGTTTTCCTATTCGTCTGCATCATTCTCCTCCTCGTCCTTTTCGGTCTCTCCATCCTCTTGAAGCATCCTTTTTTGCGTGTCTTCTACAAATCTCTGAAATTCTTCCTCATCAAGAGCAAATTGCAGAGACGGATATAAACGTATCAGGCAGTCCGTATCGCCTATCTTCCCTTTTATCTCCACAAGATTAAATTTAGTAAATAGACCTAATATATCTGTGATGAGTTTTTTATTGTCAATCAGTTCTTTCACACCATACTTTTCCAGTTCAAAATTCAAATCCACCATAGAAATCAAAATAGATTGTGACAAACTCCCCGAGCGAACCCGGTCTGCGTATAATGTCCAAAGGCAGCAAAGTACAATACTTTCAATTTTTTTCAGCGCAATCCGATTGGATTGTATCTTTCCGGCCTCGCCCAAATCTGCGCAGTTGCGCAGCATAATCACCCCATTGTCCCGGTCAACAACAATATCAAACCCTATATATCCAAAATATACCGAAAAGGGTTCCGGTTTCTTTGATATAAAATAATATGCCCTTTTATTTTCTTCATCTTTATCACGTACAATGAATGTTGATTTTAACAAGCGCCTGCAGGATTTTTGAAACAATTCCTTCTCCGTTGAAGTATAATCTCCCCAGTATTCCTCTATATTCAAACACGTACCTCCCTGCCCGCTTCAGCGGGCATCCATTCAAACTTTCTACTCTTTCGTGATGTCAAATTGCCGCAGAAGCATTTGATTTGTTTCTAAATATCCTTCCGAAACCTTCACAGAAAACCCATTATCGCTACTATATGCAACGGCAGATAATGTACAAAGTAAATCTCTTTTGTTTTGCAATGGCAATTCCTCAGAAGAGATTGCCGCCTTTTCTCCCATTAAGTTTTCCAAATACGCTTTCATTTTTTCTTTTGCATATGGGTTATATGCTTCCTTTTCATGTGCAATCCGTGCTTTTTCAATATCTTGTTCCGTTATTTCTTCTAATTCAATCACATTATCCTGCTTAATTGTCTGTGGTTTTCTCGGATATCGGACAGAGCCTGTATCTATAAATTCATATTTATCAAGAGTAAATAACTCTTGCATCTCTTCCGGAACCATGTCTTTCCATCCGATGGTATCCATTTCTTCAACGATATAGCGTATCGCCTGTTCAACATTCCCCCTCATATCCGCCTCCCGATTCCTAAGGAAACGTGCCCGCCCAATGGCAATCTGTAAATAGATGTTTATTTTATTCTTGATATCCCTCATAATTCTGTCATAGTCCTCAGACAGAAAGCGTTTTGTCATCTGAATCATATCTGTAACATGTTCTTTCGCCTCATTTTCTTCTAATTCTTCTTCCAAAGCGCATCCAATAACCAATAATTCATTGATTTCCGAATCCCCTGAAAACTCATCCAGCTTCGCCTTAATAAAAGAACGGTAAATATGTATATTTTGCTGTTTCGTAAGTCTTGCATATTCCCTTATAAAACTTCCATCACAGTATTCAAGCAGATTCTCCGTCAGACTTTCCAGACTTTCTTCCTTCACCATTCGTTCAATAATCTTTTTAATAAACGTTGCCAGCCGTTTTAGTGATTTTGACAGCAATCGTGCATTTCGATAAATATTTTTTAGGCCATCCACATATGGATCCTGGCTCCATTGCTCTGTATTCTTTAAAATATTATAGATGCTAAAAATATAACTGGAAAATTCCTCTCTCTCTGGTTTTATTAATCGCTGCAAAAATTCGGTCAATATGATTGCCGGCTCTGTCATAATAATATGCTTTTCATAAGTAGCATCATCATTATCTTCCTCCAGCCATCCAATTTCTTTTGAGCAGAATTTCCGTATGATACTATTTGCTATATCATTATAATCTTTTTCTTCTTTCTGCTCATCATCTTGTTCTAAAAAATGAATATGGTTTTCCAATAAATAGTACGAAAGTGCATCTCGAATCCGATTTCGTGAAATACGATAGGTAATCTCCCTTTCATACTGTTCATAAATAACCAATAAACAATCTGCATATACACGATTATTGCTTCCACTGGATAAACAGTTAAAGAAACCGGATGGTATGATATCAAATAAATTTTTCATCTGTTTTTCCCACTATTCTATAAAAATGCAGGCAATATTCATTTACAGAAAACTTGCCTGCATTATCGTTCAGTAAAATCACATGGCTACAATCTCAGTCTTTACCATATTCTTATTTTTAATCTGTGTCGCTATTGCCGTATACAAATCAATATCCACTTCAGAAGCCTCCAGAGTAACCACCAGCGAATACCTGACTTTCGAATGGTATCTGTTTAGATATGCCCTTGATTTCCACCACCCCACCTTAGGATAGATTATAACCATATTACTTTCTGACAGCTGACTGGCAGTTCCTTCCCAAATATCAGAGTGTATAGAACCGACATTCCGGTTATTTATCCCCAGAAGCCATCGGCTGCTATCGTTTTTTATTTCCCCCTTGTCCTCTTCATCCTCCCGCATTGCCTTGCTGATGCGCTTCACAAAATTTTCCCTGTCTTCCATAGGATTATTCACTTCAAAAAGCAGCCCGCAGGACGGATATCTATACTTATCTTTCCAGCCTATTTCCGCAGGACCCGGTTCTATATAATAGGAAAGGGTTACCCTCATTCTGACAATCATTTCCTCATGAGCCAACAACAGCTCCTGTGGCCAGGGAAGCGTATGGATATGCATCTCATTCTGGGAAATACTCCCATTATCCTTCTTCAAATAGGGCTGCAGCTCGTCCTGGAGTATCAAATTAACACTGTTGGAAGCGCTCCACAGTGCCTTGTCCAAATCAGGAACCCCATATCCGCAGGTTCTCAAAAGTCTGCGATAGCCAGTCTTGTCCAGTCTCTCTTGACCGCCAACACTATGTATCATCTGCGGAGTCCACTCAGCCGAGTGAATCAGGAGCGCCCTGATTGTTTCCGGCCATAAATCAGGATATTGCTTCCAAATTCTCGCCGCCATCCAGGCTGCTTGTGCTGTCGCAGAGCTGGTCATCCGTATAACCTCAAAGGGTCTTCCAGTCAGATACTGGTGCCCTGTAGTAAGCAGCGACAAATCATCTGCTTCCGTATAAAAACGCTCCTTTTCGCTATAGGCCACATTTCCACCCTCTAAGACAATTTCAGGCTTAATCGGCCACTTTTTATAGTCCCACATCATCGATGTAGATGTATAAGGAGATATATCCCCTGCCTTTGCAACAGGTTCGTATCCATCAAGCCATGGATCTGCAATCTGATCCAACTCTGTGTACGCCCCCACCGTTATGGCATTCCACGCCTGGCCCGGGTTTTCAACGGAATGGTTTATCACGGCTGTCCGACAGTCACCGCATTCCTGCATCTCGCTTAATGTTGTGTTGCCTGCGGAAATAACCATCAGCCTGTGATGCCCGTCTTCCTCATCTGCCCCAGAGACAATCGAATCGATCGCTCCTGACCAGGAAGTCGGCCTGCCATCCTGCGTAATCCCTGTCTCCGCTGTTATTGCCATACATATCACACGATTGATTTCCGGATTTTCAATCTCCGCCAGACTGATTGCCTCCGATGTAAGCTCGCCGTAGAGTTCCTCCGGATTATCATCCGGCTTGTCCAGCATTTTGACAGACTCCAAGAAGTGATATGCATGAATGACATCCATAGATTCCAGCTTATCCTCAAGGGTACAGAAAGCTGCAATTCCCGCCATGCTTGTTCCATGCCCCGCAATATCTGCCACCCCTCTGGACGTCTCAATTGTATGGCAATCGCTGTCCTTAATAATCTTTTCCAAAATCGGGTGCCCATTGTTTACACCTGTGTCCAGCAGGCAAACCGATACTCCCTCCAAGTTGTCATCCACTATACGTTCAGCAAATTCTCTGCTCCATTCTCGCTGTCCCGCAGGAGATAGCTTCATAAAGAAAGATGTCGGAGGAACCATTCTCCTGAACTCCGCAATTGCGGGACTGCACTCCATCAACGCCAGCAACAGCCCATAATTCGCCAATACACCGACTACGATTCTTTCAGGGAACACGATGCTTTGACGTTTTACAGCAATGTTCAACTGGCGGCATAGCTGCATAAATTCATTTCTCACATACTCAGCTTTCTTTTTTCTGTCATAACGCAGCCAAACCTCACACCACATCAATTCTTCTTTAGGAATCCTGTCTTTCTGCCCAATCCACATGGCTTCTACCAATGCCGTGTGGATGCTTTCAACCGTCCCTATGACATCTGTCCCTGTTTCATTTTCGCTATACTTGTTTATTTTCTTGATAAAAAAATCATGTTTTGCAATCGGAATAAAAACTGTAGCGCAGATTTCATTCTCCTCATTCACCTGAACATTAGAAATTCTTACCCCCTGTCTGCTATCTTCAAGACTTTGAGTCAGCAAATCATAACCTGTTTTCCCTTTAATCTGCAGATATACACCATCCTTTGCAGACATAGATACTGCCATTCTGTGCTGATGCTCTTCTTCTGCTTTCTTCCATGCATATTCAAACTGGGCCCTTATCCTTTCCCCATGCCCCTTTCGGCTGTCCCGAACAGGATAATTTGTCTTTCCACCGCCTTGCGACACTGGCTTATACTTCAGGCGATCTCCTTTTTCTTCCAGAAATATATTGTCTAAATGCTTTTTCATCCAGTATGTTAAGCCTCCTTGTATTGATACAAAGCTTTTCTATCCTGGATATAGGACATCAAAAGCTCCTTCGTGATTTTTTCTTCACAAATCAAGGAATATTTAACAGCCTCCTCACAGGCCTTGACAATATCCGCATGGCTTGCCCCCGCTGCATAATGGTATACTTGTTCCTCAAAAATGTCTGCGGAAGCCAACCCCTCCAGTTTCGCCAAAATAATTCTTCCAATCTGCTCTTCATCCGGAAGCATATAGTCCAACACATCATCAAACCTTCTAAATAATGCCTTGTCCAATATCTGCGGATTGTTCGTTGCAGCAAGAATAATACTATAGGAATCATCGTTTTCCAGATACTGCAGGAAAGAATTCAGGATCCTTCGCATCTCGCCTACATCATTATCCATTGACCTGTCTGATCCAAGGGCGTCAAACTCGTCAAACAGATAGACCCCTTGTATCTCTTCAATATGGTCGAAGACCTGCCGGAGCTTAACGCTGGTCTCACCCATGTATTTCGTTATCAGCTTTTCAACCCGGACGACATATAAGGGCAGTGCCAGTTCATTGGCCAGCACAGACGCTGTCATGGTTTTCCCGGTTCCCGGATTTCCTGTCAGCATGACCTTGCTCCTGTTTTTAAGCCCGTTTTTTCGCAACAGTTCCTTTTTCCGGTATTCTATAATAATTCTGTTTACTTTTCCTTCCAGACCTTCAGATAAGACCAGATCAGACAATCTGGTATCAGAAGACCTCTGCTCCAGCATCTCGCATCTTTCAGGATACCTTACCATGTTTTGCTTCGCTATATACTTGGGATTCTGAATCAGATCCTTAATTTCCCTTGCACTGGCGGTATGGCCGATTTTCGCCTCATGAGCCGCTATCTGCAAAGATATTGACTTGAATTTTTCATTATTTCCCTCAAAGTGCATCCGCATAAGGGCTTTCACCTGTTCAATCGTTGCCATATCCCACTTTCCTCCTGCATCCATAGTAACATAATTTGATCTGTTTCGCATTAAAAACAAAAAATATTCCGCTTTTCGAATCTTTAGTCCTATTGAAGCTGCTGTCTGCCCCTTTCCAAACCTTTTAGCTGGTGTCAAGTTAGGACTAAATTTTCTTGAAGATATTTTTCAAACCTTTCGGATACACCCTCCCTGAACTGTAAAATATTATATAATCCCCTCAACCCCTTATCATATATAATGTGAAAATGCAAACAATATTCATTTGTAATTAACTTGCCTGCATTTTTATCCGGTAAAGCTCATATGACTATCACCTCGGCTTTTCCCATATTCTTATGTTCAATCCGCGTTGCTATTGCAATATACAAATCAATATCCACTTTGGGGATTATTGGCAGAACAGTCTCTACAGGTTCCAAGGTTGATACGCCCCTTGCCGCCATAGATACTGAACTCGCCCTCCATCGCTATCTTCCCACAGAATTCACATTTGATCCATCGATTGCCATCGACATCTTTCGCCAGCGTCTCCTGCTGAGAGAGTTTTGATTCCATGTTTCTTTTAAAAAATTGTTTCTTTCCCTATATATCTCTCCTTGTATAAAGCAACCGTCCTCTGTGCCATAAAGTCTCGCTCCTTACAAATGCTTTCCGATATGCTTTACAATGACCTTCCCTCCCAATATATCCCTTTTTTCGGGGAAAGAAATAAATCCTGTCCTGTTGTTTCATTTCTTTGACTTACCTTTAATACCTGCACTTTATCCTTTCCTGCCTGCGGCCCCGGTATAATGTAATCCATCCAGTATTCCACCTGTTTACTGAATGTACCGACCTTTTTATTCTCATCCAGTCCAAAACACTTTGACTCTTTCACCTGGCTTCTCAACATGTTTTCTTCCCTTACAAGCCAAACCTTATCTCAGCTCTTTGAGGATTTGCTTTTACCCTAATTATACTGGTATAAATTGCTTTCGCCAAATCATTATCGACAAGATTATCTTTTCTATACAGCCTTCTATACAAGGAAATATCTAATTTCCCAAACCAAATATGTATTATAAAATCCACCCTAATCCCGTTTTTTGTATCCCTGTCTCTCATGCCATCCGCCCCGCCAGCACTACGCTCATCACCGTCCCCGCCAGGGTGGCCAGCAGCGCCCCCGTCAGGGTAAACCTTGTCTTCGTCACCTTCGCCGCCAGGAAGTACACACTCATAGTGTAGAACACTGTCTCCGTACAGCTCATCAGTATGGAGGTCAGCATCCCCGCATAAGAATCCGGTCCTGATGTGCGGAAGATGTCCAGCACCAGCCCGGTTGCCGCCGATGAGGAGAACAGCTTCACCATCAGCAGCGGCATCAGCTGAGCAGGCAGCCCCACTGCGGAGGTAGCAGGACCGAGCAGTGTCCCCAGCATCTCAAAAAATCCCGACGCCCGCAGCATCCCCACCGCCACCAGCAGGCCGATAAGCGTAGGGACAATATCCACCACAATCTTCAGTCCGTCCTTTGCGCCCTTTAGAAAGGCTTCATAGACCTTTACTTTGGAGACGAAACCGTAGCCCACAATAAAAAAGATCAAAATGGGGATAACAATATCTGAAAGATGAGCCAATGCATTCATACCGCTTTCCCTCCCCTGCCCTTTTGTCTTTCAGATGACGATGATATTCCGGCAGCCGCGTCATCCCGGCAGAAACCGGCGCCTCTGCCGGACATCCGCTTGATTTCGCTGGCCGTCAAGTCCGCGCTGCCGCCCCTACGGCTTTTGCTCATACAGCTTCCCTCCACGCCAGTCCTCGCGAAATGATCCTTAATCTTACAGTAAATGATCGCCACCAAAGTACTCACCAGGGTAGCCGCAATGGCCGGGGCAATGATAGCTGTGGGATTGGCACTTCCATATTGACTGCGATAGGCAATCATATTTACCGGAATCAACTGCAGGGAAGAAATATTGAGAATCAAAAATATACACATCTCGTTGCTGGCGCACCTGCCTCTGTCTCTCCTGATCTGCTTCTCTTCCCAATGCTTCTCCTCCCGATATCGGCTCCCGGCCTGCTTGCCCTGCATATACCGACCCTTTCCAGATCCGGCAATGTCATCAGACTCTGATTCCAGATACTCCGGATTCCCCCGCTCCGCCTCCAGCTTCGCCAGCTCCTCCATGGCCTTTAAGCCCGCCGGCGTACAGGCCCAGCCTAACCCCAGCACATTGGCAATGATATTCGCGGCTATGTACCCCAGCGCCTGATGCCCCTGGGGAATCCGTGGAAACAGGAAACGCAAAAAGGGCCTGATGCCTCTGGTCAGCTTTTCCACCAGCCCCGCTTTTCCCGCAATCTCCATCAGCCCCATCCACAGCGCCACCACCCCTGCCATGGTAATGCAAAGGGAGATGGCCTCTCCCGCGCTGTCTAACGCCGCATTGGTCACCTCCGCCATGCGGCCCGTGGCCGCTCCGTAAATCACCGCAAGCAATATCATGCCCGCCCAGATACCGTTCAACATTTTCTACACCCTATTTCCCGCCTTTCTATCAGCATATGCGCCGGAATATGGAAAAATAGCTTTTTCTTTTAAAGCTTCATACCGACCAGCGTGGCCGGCATCTCCTGCTTGTGTTCACTTTACTCTAAGGACAGGGATTTTTCGGGAAAAGATTCCATGAAAAAGGCAGCCGGCCATATGGAGCTGACTACCGCAGATTCTCAGAACTGGCGAAAATATGAAAACGGCAGTCCAGCCAAAACTGGCGCTGCCGTTTTCAATTCCCCTTTTACATATTTATTATAAGACGCAAACGACTTCTTGTAAAGAGAAAGTCATCGACAAATGTTGACAAAATAGTCGTAAGAGATGCCGCGGAGAATTGTTTAACGGTGACATTGTAAAAAATTCAGCTTTGCCGCTATATGTTTGAGGGAATTGCAATAACTATATGCAGACATTATTTCAGAATTGTACGCCAAAAGTGATTAAGATATTGATTAGGTTCCTGTAGTTTTTCCTGTCCGTCCAAAAGAGAGTAGAAAATATTGCTTCTCCCTTTACGCTTTGGTCAATTTCCCTGCTGGCGGAAATGTCCGGAAATTCTGTATTGGCGGAAGCTCTTGGGGGTGATGGTATCTGGCCCTGGAATTACAGAGGGAGGCATGGGCGCCTTGCCGTGTACTCTGCCTCAGCGGACTTTGTCCGCTGGAAATATCCGGGAGGTTGTTATTTCCGCAAGCCCGGAGGATCTACGGCACTAAATTCGCGGAATTATATGGAACAACGCGAGGCTGTAAATATACTCCCTTTGTGGTGAATTGCGGTGTCTGCGCATCTTGAATCTTGATTCCTATCGTGGGCTTGTGTTCTTGTTCTTCCCCCCACCTTATAGATATGAAAGTCACACTCACTCATAAGGATTATATGCGCCACCTGATACAGGTAGGGGCTTCTATCCTATATGGAGCGAGGGGGAAATGTTTAATGTGTACAAGAAATTTTCTTTGCTCTATGAAGAAGCTCTCCTCTCTGAGTAGCACCACACTTGGTACACCTGACACTTTCATAAGTTTCGACTATACAGCCGCCATCCTCATCTTTTGTATGTATTTGAATAACACCCGAAACAAAATCATGTTCGAAACAGGAAAGTTCATTGACAGATACAATTGGATAAATCTGGTTCTCCCCATCCACAAATTGTTCGTCGTACAAAATAATCTCTATTGGCGTATCATATCCATCTTCTGCATATTCATATATCCAAAAATTGTTACCATCCGCAGCATCTTCTGCCATTTCCATAACTGCATTTTTGACATGGTGTACATCTGGATATGCTAAAGCTGTCAATGAATCCAAAAATATCAAAGTTCCAAAAACAGCTCTTACAATTACTTTCTCTTTAGATCCTATGTTTTTGGTATTTTCCATTAGTGTTATTCTTTTATCAATCTCTCCACTCACTCTTTCTAAGTCACCACCAGCTGACTTTCTCAAGAGGTTTCCGCCTCTGTTTCTATCCAGTAAATCCATATATACTCTCTTTTCTTGCTCTGTACATCCTTTAGTCACTCGCTCATCACAGGATGTTTCAGATAACGATTTTATCTTGTGTTCAAGAAAATATATGAATGGATTAAACCAATGAAGACAGCAAACAAATTCCAGTAGTAGTTTCACCCATAAATCCATACTGACTATATGAGTCATCTCATGTTTCAAAATCCAATACAAATCTCCCTCAGCATATTCTTTCTGCAGAAAAATTATTGGTTTAAGTGTACCAATTGTAAAAGTCCCATTGTTGACTCTCGTCCATACAATTTCCGGCTTATGCCTATAGCAAATTGTTTTACGTAGCTGCTTCATTGCCTCTTCTAGATTCTCATCTTCACATCTTATTGCTAATGCATGGAGTTCGTGTGTTTTCCTAAAGGATTTGACTATCCGAATAATCAAAAGCATCACAGCAACAGCAAACCATAATGACACTATAAGTGTCAATAATTTGTATTTCATTGTTTGATAGGCCATCGCTCCTGTATCGATATCTGCCGTATCAATAATACCTTTTGCACCCGCTGCCACTCTTTCAGGCCAAAAGGACTCAATAATGCTTTTATATATTCCTTTAATCCATACCCATGGTATCGCATAGCCCAACATTACTATCATCAATGCTTTATACTTCATGCACTCGGTCATGGATTTCCCTAACATCTTCTCACAACCAAGAAATCCAATAAACAGGATGCTTCCAGCAAGTGTCATTAAAAATAAGTATACCATCTCCGTCTTTATCTTTCCTTGTATATTTTAATGGAATTAGCGGCCTGCTAATGCAGAAACCGCCAATTGCCAATCCGTTTATACCTCATATATCAATATCAGAGCTTTTTTATAAGCAGCTATATCCTGATAGTTTCCATCATTCCAGTAATGTTCTACTTTACATTATGTGTGCATTTGGTAAATTCATCGATAGCAAACAAATCTCCCATCCATATAGTATTGCAGTATAAACACTGAGTACTATGATATGTCTTAACAACACATCCACCTTTACCATCTTTCACATGCGTCTGAAAATACCCCTCCACAATTTTATGCTTAAAGCAAAGCACTCTCCCGCTCCCCCCACTCACCGGCGTAATATTCCCGTCCATATCCACAAACTGCTCATCAAACAGAATACAATCTCCATGCTCTCCCTCAGCGCAAGCGCAGTTCGCTTCGTCATGGGGTGCTTCGGTGCATGCGAATGCCGTAACGGACTCTGCCAGCATCATAAACGCGGCAAGACCTGCCACTACAGTCTTCTTTAAGTTTTTCATGTTTTTCTTCATAATTGAATACACCTTTCTTTTATGGCTTTTCTTTTGTGCTTTGCTACCTCCGGCCCGGCCTTTCGGACCGCCGGCTGTGTCTCTTTTCCGTGCGTCAAACAACCCATCAGCCTATGGGATTCTTTCCGGCACACAGATGATCCTGTGGGAAATGTTCCTCGCGTCTGTCACACATACTGCACCGGGAAATTCCTCCGGCACGCAACATGCCCTGCAAAAAAACTCCTCCAGCGCACAGCATACCCTACCGGAAAGCTCTGTCAGCGCACAGCATACCCTACCGGAAGCTCCTTTCCCAAACACGCATAACACGCCATGTCCGGCATCGGAATATCCCGGCCAACAGTCCGCCTTATGAACGGCAGTCCCCTCCGTATGCCGCGTTCCCGCAAGCGCCACTGAGCGGTGCTGCCTGCCACGACATCTGCCGGACACCCATGCACAGCATGGCCATCCGGCTCGCAGACTTCCCTTTTGCCTGTCGGTGCGGACGGCTCTCGGCCTAAGCGTCAAGCCATCCAACCTACTACTTTTTCTTCAGCTTCTTCATCAAGCCGTCCAAAAGCTTTTTGCTCTCACTGTCGATTTCCGTGTTGCCGGTAAGAGCAGCGAAGAAATTCCCATACTCTCCGCCGTACAAGTCGTCCAGCAGTTCCTGGGTCTGTACCTGCAGCAGTTCCGCCTCGGTCAGCGCTGCCTCTACATAAGCGCGCTTCCGGCTTACGATGCCCTTTTCCTCCAGACGGAATAAGAGAGTGTTCAGGGTCTGTCTCTTCCATTTTTTCCCTTTCTCTCTCATCACCTCCAGAAGCTCCCTGGTCTGCATGGGCTCAGTACGTCCCCACAGTACTTCCATTACTTCGCGTTCGGATCCTGTAATTTTGTGACTAACTCTCATGGTTGATTCACCTCCTTTTCCTGTACAATTATATGTTACTACATCAAAATAGTCTTGTCAAAGCATTCTTTTGAAATTATGAAAATTTTTTTCGGATTTTACATTTTCAGGCGAATCCTGCCCCTGCTCCTCCGATTTTACCGCTTTTCCGATAACAATCCCATCTTCTGTGCAGATGCCGGCACCTCCCGCCGGAAGCAAAACGGCAGGAGGCCTGCATCCGCACAAACCGGGATGCTCCGATCAGGTGGTGGGCACGCCGCGCCTGCGGAGTATCTCCTTGAGGCTGCTGTATGCCACCTCAACTTCTCCGTTGCGGATTCTCAGCTCACGATTCTCCCGGATCAGATCATCGTTCTCGATATACAGCTTCCGGGCTTTTGACCTGAGCTTAGCGATCTCCGCGTCTTTTTCGGCCATTATGGCACGCACACTCTTCTTTCTCTTATCAGACAGTACATTCAGTAACTTGGGCATTTTTTTATCCTCCTTTTTATTTATCACATTTATGTAATCATTTTGCACTATTTTTACGCATTTGTCAATCCCTAAAGCGAAAAAAGTCTAGAATCGTCGAATTTATCTCAAAAATTCCAGGATTGCAAAAATAGCGGCTCTGTAAAAACAAAGCCGCCAACCCTTTTGTAAGACCTACGCCTATGATTTCTGCTGCCAAAAGAGCGCAATTGCCCCTTAACCGGAAATTATGTACCAGATTCAAGATCGGCATAATTACCCGGCCTATTTCAGCAGCTCCTCATAGCTTGTACCCAGCTCATCCTTAATTCCTCTGAGCTGCTGTACATATAAATGCTGCACCCCACGCTCAATCTTCACAAGGCATTCCCGCGTAATTGCAATGCCCTGCAGATCCAGCAAGCGCACAAGCTCTGTCTGCCCAATTCCTCTGGCAAGTCTGATTTCCCTGATATTCCTTCCTATGTTTCCGTTGTCTTGTTTTATCTTCTGTATCAAAATCACACCTCTGCTCTGTACCATTTCTGGTCCATTTTTTCTTTTATTTTATCCCCAAAGCGGAATTTAATGGGACTGGTTTTAGTCCTTTTCAGCAAAAGATTTTAAGGAAACATAAAATTTTTCCGATTTTTATTACGAAACATGAAAAGTGATAAGAAAAAGGCGGTCCTGTACCGCCTTTTCATTGCAATCATCATTCAAACTTTACTGTTTCCAAAAGCTTCCGGATGTCTTCCACGCTGAGCCATTCCGCATTTTGGCCTGAACTATAGTAAAAGCCTTCAGGCACCTTTTTGCCTGTGGGAACCACCCGCCGCCTGTCGGCCCATACCATCTGGGGATATACAATGAAATGCTTGTCATATTCATAGGTATTCATAGAGTCTTCTGCTGCAATCATAACCTCATGCAGCTTCTCTCCCTCGCGGATGCCCACCTCCGGCATCTTGCACCCAGGCAGCATAGCCTGGGCCAAATCCGTAATCTTAAAGGAGGGAATCTTTGAAATGAATGTCTCACCTCCCCTGGCCTCCTCAAAAGCTTTTATAACAAGTTCCACCCCCTGCTGCAGGCTGATCCAGAAACGCGTCATGCGGTAATCCGTAATCGGAAGCTCATTCCCACCATTCTTCAGGATATTATGGAAAAGCGGAATGACTGATCCCCTGCTGCCTGCCACATTACCGTAGCGTACCACGGAGAAGCAGATGTCCTGGCTTCCCGCGTAGGCATTGGCTGCAATGAACAGCTTGTCCGATACCAGCTTGGTCCCTCCGTACAGGTTCACCGGATTCACAGCCTTGTCCGTGGACAGTGCCACCACTTTCTCTACCCCACTGTCCAGCGCCGCGTCAATGACGTTCTGGGCGCCGTGTATGTTGGTCTTGATCGCCTCCGCAGGGTTATACTCGCAGGCAGGCACCTGCTTCAAAGCAGCCGCATGTACTACGTAGTCTACCCCCTTAAAAGCTCTGAGAAGCCTCTCTTTGTCCCGCACATCGCCGATGAAGAAACGCAGCTTCGGGGCATACTCTTTAAACTCATTCTGCATGATGAACTGCTTGAACTCGTCTCTTGAATAAATGATGATCTTCCTCGGATTATAGTGCTCCAGAACATACTTTGTAAAGGCTTTGCCGAAACTCCCCGTTCCACCTGTAATCAAAATGGATTTGTTATTTAGCATGTTGTCTCCTTATCTCTAGGTCAGCCTTATTTCTTATTACAACTATATCATACCATATCATCGTCCAAAAGGCAATGCATTTTCCATATCTAATAGTTTTCTCGGATTTTTTGTTTCTAATACGTTTCTTTGCTTGGCCATGTCTACATGTGCGCAAAATTTATGACAGTTTTGTCATAAATTTTGTACCAGTAATCAATACCCCTTTGCCACATCCAAGTCTCGCAAAAATCGTTTACAACCTCCTCCCCATATGCTACAATACCCAAAACAGAGCCGATTATAGCCCCATCCAAATGGACAATATGACGAATAAAGGAGAACTCTGCATGGCAGAAAGAGATGCTGTACAACGGAACCACTAGAGCACCATGTTCTATGACCTGTTCTCGGATAAGCACAGTGCCTTGTTCCTGTATAATGCTTTAAGCAAGACGGACAATGATGAGGCTGGCAGCCTGGAGATTGTTGCCCTTTCCGACGTAATTTACATGCATAGGAAAAATGACGTGTCAGGAGACAGCCTGCCTGACGCTATGGATAAGGCAATCGACAGATGTACAAGGGAAGAGGTGCTGAAAGAGTACCTATTGAAAAAGAAGTCGGAGATAAAGCTTATGCTACCTACAGAATTCGAGAGGAACTGTTTGCGGAAACGATGCGAGAAGAAAGCGAGGATCGACTGAATCGCCTTTATTTGACTCTGATGGAGGAGCAGAAAGCGTAAGATCTGGAATATGCTATGCTGAATAAAGGAATTTCGGGATACACTATACGAGAAATATGGGCTGTAATGGCTTGTCCGCGCCACTGAAGAATCAGTTGTATGGGAGCAAAACTGTCGAAAGAAACAGCTTGGCAGAGATGGGGGAGATCTGGATATTATTAGAATATCCGCCCTCACTTTATAGGAAAGCGGCTTTGACAGGTATGATGTTGATTGGTTGATGGAACGGAGGTAGCAATATGACTGAAGAAAAGTTGATATCCGTATTAGAATTAGGAGAAAATACAGCAGTAGAATTCAAACGCTGTGGAAATGGAATAGAGTCAGATACCTATGAAACCGTGTGTTCTTTCCTGAACCGATTTGGCGGGGATATCTTTCTTGGTGTGCTTGATGATGGTACAGTAGAAGGCGTTTCGGAGCTGGCTGCATCTGATATCATCCGAAACTTTATAAAAATGGTAAATAATCCTGACATCATAAATCCTACAGTGTACCTTGTCCCGGAAAAGATCATGTATGAAAGAAAATGCGTCATCTATATCCATGTTCCTCCTAGTTCAGAGGTGCACCGCTATAAAAAAGTAATATATGATCGCGTGGATGATGCTGATGTGCGCATCACATCTACCAGTCAGATTGCTTCTATGTATATCCGAAAGCAGAATGTCTTTACTGAGAAGAAAATATATCCATATGTAAAGAAAGAACACCTGCGGCTGGATCTGCTTTCTCTCTGTAGAAGACGCGCTATTAATAAGCGTCAGGATCATCCTTGGAAAAACATGACAGATGAGGAACTGCTGAAAAGTGCCGGTCTCTTAAGCGAGGATTTTGCAACTGGTGAAAAAGGATTCAATCTGGCAGCTGTGATGCTTTTAGGAAAAGATGAAGTAATTCAATCCATCTGTCCTGCATACAAAACAGACGCCATTCTGCGAAAGGTAAATAAAGATCGTTATGATGACAGAGTAATGGTCAAAACTAATCTAATAGAAAGCTATGAAGCCCTCATGGGATTTGCCAAAAAGCATTTATGGGATAAGTTCTATCTGGAAGACAGTCTGAATGTAAGCCTGAGAGACAATATTACGCGTGAAATGCTCACGAACATGTTGATTCATCGTGAATTCACCAGCCCCTATATCGCAAAATTCATTATTGAAGAAGATCGGATGTATGTGGAAAATGCATGCAGGGCTTCCAGAATAGGAGAAATTACACCGGAGAATTTATCTCCTGTTCCAAAGAATCCTTTGATTGCCGCTTTCTTCAATCAAATCGGAAATGCGGATGAACTGGGCTCTGGAACCAGAAATTTGTACAAGTATAGCAGAAGATATTCCGGAAAAAATCCAAGTATTATCGAGGGAGATATTTTTAGGATAATTGTTCCATTAGATGACACCTATTCTTTTGATGCAGATAGGGTCGGAGATAGGGTCGGAGATAGGGTCGGAGATAGGGTCGGAGATAATTATTTCTTTTTGACAGAAAATCAGCGCCGGATCATAAGCTGTCTAGAAGAAAATCCAGAAATGTCTGCCAAGTGTCTGGCTGAGGAGATTGGCATTTCTTCCAGAAAAGTGGAAAATAATATTCAAAAACTAAAAGAATACGGCATGCTCCGGCGTCAAGGGTCACCCAGAAAAGGGCATTGGATTGTGAGGCGTGGGAGCGGAATATAAAAGCAGCGAATAGGAAAAATACAGGTCTCCAGTGGTCTGAAACGAATCAGAGCGGAGACCTGTAAATTTAGTAATGATACCTATTACTCAATATCAGAGGACAAAAATCATATCAACTCGCAATCCCACACATCAACCTCTGTATCCTGAAAGATGTCTTTCAGCCTTTTCCGGACCATGTCTCTGGTCACGCCCTCTTTCATGACTGCCTGCAGGAATCCCCCGCCCCCGGCACCGCAAATCATCTTTCCTTCCAGCAAGTCATCCACCGCACCGAAAATCTGCTCGATCAGCGTATTGCTGCTCCCTGCATCTATCTGCTTGGACAACTCCCAATGTCTGGACAGCAGATGCGCGAAATCATCTATGTGCCCTCGCTCCAGCTCAAACCGCATCAATGCAGCCACCCGCTGGATCTCCTCCAGCGCCGCCACGGCTTCCGGTTCGTTTCCGATGTACCTACCAACTACATCCCGCAAAAGGTTTCTGGCAAGCCTCCTCTGGCCGGTATAAATCAAGGCGAGCCGACTGCTTAACGCTTTCCGGACATCATCCGACACGGAAACATGCTCTACATGGATGTCCTGCCGCAGTCCCGGCCTGGTGGTAATGAACTTGATGCCCTCCGTCACACCTCCCACCTGATCCTGCCAGCCGCCGCCCGTGGACATAATCTGCTCCATGACAAGCACACGGCCATAGATTTCCTCTTCCGTATAGGCAATCCCCAGAAATCCGGACAGTGCTTTCACACAAGCCGCGGCAAGGATACTGGATGTCCCCAATCCGCTCCCTTTCGGTACGCCGGTCACCTCCGTGTCCATCCGGAAGCCGCCGCCCATCCGTGCCAAGACCGCATCCAGTTCTCCTCCCTGGCCTGGAATGACACCGCAGGCGAGCAGTGCCGCTTTCTGCAGCACATAAGGATCGTAAGGATCGCCTACGTCCTGGAGAGTCTCCATCCTGTGGAATTCCCCAAACGTCCCCATATCAGCCGATGCGAAGACAACTTTCCGCTCCTCCAGCCTGGTCAGCCGGACCATAACCGGCTTTTCTCCTTTCAGGAGCACTGCCGTATTCAGCACCGTGCCGCCATGCTCGTTACAGTAAGGAGGCGTGTCACTCCATCCGCCACCCCAGTTCAGCCTAAGAGGCAACCGCACCGTGAACGCGTCATAGCCAATCTTACAGCGGACATCCTCTTCCAGGCTTCCTACCGCCTCTTTCAAAACAGTATCCTGAATTGTCTGAAAACACTGATTGACGTACCGTGCCCCTTCCGCTCCGCCAAGTGCTTTCCCTATATAGTAGAAGAAGCGCATCTTGTCCCCGAAGCCGGCCGACTGAAGCCGCCTTTCCATCCACTCTTTCTGAACGGAAGTCAGATGCTTTTGACGAAGAATCCCCCGGGCCTCCGATACCGGTTTACCCGCGCGTATCAGCTTCTCCAGCCTGTCCATACGCACCAGTTCATCCATGCGCTCCTCCCAGGCAATCAAAGCGTCCGGATCCGCATCAGAGAAGCCGGACTGCAGGCTGGTACGCCTACATGACTTCCATGCCTCTACGTCCCCTTTCCCCTCAGCCATAGCGTACACGTTCAATGCCGCTTTCACCGCCTCATAGATTCCGTCGCAGACCGGATAAAGCCGGGCCGTCCACAGAGTATGCCTTTCGCCATCCCAGAGGTCGGCCTCAGTCAACCCATTGACCCTCATAAAGCTTTCCAGCGTCCCACCAAAGAATGCGCCGTCCATCCCAGCCTTAGGATTGTCTCTCGTTCCATAGATTCTTACCGCGAACTTCCCGTCCCGCTGTTTCAGTGCATGGACAACCACGTCTTCAGGTATCACCTCGTCTCCGATGTCCACAAAAGACAGAATGGAACGGCTTCCGACTTTCGCTCCCGCACCTACATTGCTGACTTCCAGATATACACCCTCCCCGCATTCCGCCGCTGTGGAAAGCGCACTTGTATACCCCGCTGCCAAATTATCCGCTATGGAACTGTTGACCACCCGACTCCAGTTAAGCCCTTTGTATCCCTCCACTCCAGTGTCCATGAGCCGCAGCACTTCCTGGGTGGTGCCGAAGTGAATGAACTTTGCCGGAGCAAGGCGCAGCAGCTTCATCCGATATGGCCGAAGCTTATTCCATACTGCTGTCCGAGCCTCCGTCAGTTCGGCGCAGAATTCTCCCTCCGGTTTCTCCTGATAGAATCCCTCAAGGGTGGAGGCGCAGGCCAGCGGATACTGGAAATCTCCATACAGGCTAAGCCTAACCCTCTCATTGATATATTTCTCTTCGTCCTCCTTAACCAGGCTATACAACACCTGCATGACTCCCGTTGAGAAGATGACGGCCCCGGTGTCGATGTCCACGTTGCCCCGGTCATTGACTGCCCCCTTTGCCCTCAGGGACTCAACCGTCTGCTTGTGGAGAAATTCTTTCACATGGCCATCCTCCCCCTGCAGATAGACCCCATGGTTCTTGCCGGTCTCCACATCCGCCTTGAAAGATATGGCCGCTGCACCCTCCCCTGAGAAGTCAATCTGCAAAGGATTGAACAGCAGGAGGACATCCCCCGAAAGCAGAAACATCCCCTCCCGAATACGGCTGGGTACACCAGACATGGCGACTATAAACTCATCAAAGAGCGTAGATGGCCTCCCGTCGGGAAACATATGGGGGACAGGGGAGAACAGCTTCCCAAGTGCGGAGTACTGGGGGATACGCTTACTGTCGCCGCCGGAATGAATGACCAGGATGCGCAGCCCCTTGAAGTCAGCTGTACCAGTATCCTCTGCCAGGAACTTCAGCACCCCCAGGGTAGCGCCGCCGCTCCCCACGCGTCTGCCGCCTGCATCGGGAAGCACACAAAAGCGGGTTCGCTCCGGCAAGTGGCCAGACTGCTGCCTCCGCGCTATCTGCTTGCGAAATCCTTCCGCCTGATGCTCGTTGGATGCCGTGAGAACCACGTAATCCCAGCAGATAAAGGCATCATTGTTCAGGGAACGGACATAGTCGTCCCATGCATCCTGATACGACTGGGCCAGAAACAGAGATTCCAGCGATGTTTGAACTAGGTTTGTGTTGGACATACTTTTTCTCCTGTATCTATATGGTTAGGCAAACACCTGCTTATCCGCCTGCGTAATCTCCTCTCCTACCTGTACTTCAATTACATTCATATCCGTATCGGCTATCAATGTGTGTTTACACCCTGCCGGGAGGCGAATCATATCTCCCGGACGCACTGTCTCCTCCACGCCGTCCACGATAACCCTGCCCAGTCCCTCTACCACAGTCCAGGTTTCGTCCCGATGCTCGTGACTGTGATATTTCATCTGATTTCCTGCCCGTAGCGTAACCTTGATAGTCATGGAGCCAGGCTGGCCGTCAATTACCTTATAGGTACCCCATGACTTCTCCGCAAAACGTGCCTCATCGCTTAACCGCTCCACATAGGGCTTCATATAGCCGCTCCGCACCTTATCCGATACCAGAATCCCGTCGCAGCTGGCGGCCACCACCATATTCTTACAGCCCATGCACAGGATAGGGATATCAAGTTCATTTACTACGTTGGTGTTTTTACAGGTTTCGTCCAGGATGGCATTTCCCTTTGCCGGGTCGGACATTACATCCGTCATCATATTCCAGGTTCCCACATCTTTCCAGTCCCCGGAAAAACGCATGACCTGAATGCTGGTCTCTTTTTCCACTACCGCATAGTCAAAGCTGATTTTGTCCAGACTCGCGTATTTATCAACCAAATCCCGGTAATCCGTAAAATCAATCATACTGTGGGCCTTATCCAGGAGATAACCCAGCTTGCAAGCGAAGATTCCTGTATTCCACAAAGCCCCCTGCCCAATATACTTCTGGGCGGTCTCCGTATCCGGTTTCTCCTGAAAGGCCCTTACGGCACTGACGGTTTCCGCCGTCTCGGGAATAATATAGCCATACTTTTCACTGGGATAGGAGGGCTCTATCCCCATCAGGGTCATATTGGTCTTTCCCTGATTTACCAGTTCCTCCAGCTTCTTCACGGCTTCATAGTACTCATCTGACACATAGGGATCCACAGGGCAGATTACGATACACTCATCCCTGCCCACTCCCAACTGGTCATGAAGATAGGTGCCTGCCAGAACCACTGCCGGAAAGGTATCCCGCCTGCAGGGCTCCACGCATACCGACACCTTGTCTCCCAACTGATTGTGAATGGCTGACACCTGGGACTTGCTGGTGGCAATGGTTATTCCGGCGCCTGCATCCACTCGTGAAATCTGGCGGTACACCCGCTGTACCATGGATTCGTATTCACCGTTTTTATCCTTGAACAACTGGATAAACTGTTTGCTCCTTATCTCATTGGACAATGGCCAAAGGCGCTTCCCGGAACCTCCTGAAAGTATTATGATATTCATGTCCTTTCTCCTCTTATCTGACCCACTGAGCCCATTTCGCCCGGTATTCTTCAGCAGTCATCCCCTCATTTTCACGGAACATCTGCTGCATTACAATCATATCTCCGATCCCTGCCTCTTTCGCGACCTTTTCTACGGGCTTTATGCTGAAACGCAGCAGCTCCTTTGCCGCGTTGAACCGTCTGCTGCTGATATATTCTTCCACACTGATTCCAAACTTATTGAGAAAGCTTTTTCCAAGCGTTTTCAGGTCTTCCCCGAAATTTTTTTCAAGCAAAGCAAGAATATCCCTCTCCGCGAACTGCTCGTTTAGATATTCTCTCAATTCCTCGATAGCCTGCTTTTCCTGTTCACTGTTTAGTACAGCCCCGTCAGACACGCTGTCAATGATGCGATTCAGCAGCCCCAGCAGCAATTCTCCGCAGTACAGCTCCGCCTGAAAGCTTCTCTCTTTCTGAGCCGCCAGCAGTTCTCCTATGACGCCGTCCCATCCGGATGCATCCCCGCCCCGGATTACATTTTCATTCCCATTGCATTTTATAAAAAGCTCATAGTATCCCTTTGCCCCATGCCCATTGAAATGAACCCATGCAAGGTTCCAGGCATCCTGCCCATCGCTGATATGTTCGTAATGCTCCTTGCAGTCGATGAGCGCGCAGTCCCCCTGTACGAGTTCGTAATGCTTTCCCTTTATATCCAGGCTGCCCTTTCCTTTCAGGACTACCATAAACAGCCAGGAATCCAGGTTTTCCCTGACACATTTATGAGGCTGGAGACTCTGCAGTCTGCCCACCTCCTGCACATATAAAAGATTCTGTCTTGCAAATGCCCCCGGAGTGTGAATACTCCTGTCAGACTGTGCGATTCCTTCCGTTGAAAAAAATCTCTCTTTCTTCACCATACGCTTCTCCTATATATGCATACGCCAATAATCCAGTGTCTCCTGAATCGTCTGCTCCAAAGGAATCTGCGGCAGCCACCCTGTCAGCCGGTTCAGTTTCGCAATATCCGCCTCAATTATCGGCACATCCACCGGCCGCAGCTTATTGGGGTCAATCTCCACTGAGATATCCGCCGTTGACTTGGAGATGATCAGGTTCAAAACCGACCTTATTTCCTGGGCATTTCCGCTTCCCACATTATAGGTTTCTCCGCTTTTACCCCACTGAATCAGCTTTACATACGCTTTCACCACATCCCGCACATCCGTAAAGTCTCTTCTCGCGGCCAGATTTCCCACTTTCATGACAGGTTCCCGCAGCCCTTTTTCGATCTCCACTACCTGCTTGCAGAAATCCGAGACCACAAACATGGGGGCCTGTCCCGGGCCGATGTGGTTAAAGGCCCTGACCATCACCAACTCCATGTCGTAAGCCTTAGAGTATATGTTCCCTATCATATTCTGGCAGGCCTTTGTGGCCGCATAGATATTTCCGGGCCGAAGCGCGTTTTCCTCTGTAATGGGCGTCTCCCCCGGGAGAATATGGCCGTACTCTTCCCCGGAACCGATCAACAGCACTCTGGGCTTGTAAAAAAGCTCCCTGATGGCATCCATCACGTTAATGCTTCCCTTGATGTTCACATCCACTGTAAGCCCCGGATTTTTCCACGCCAGCCCCACGGAACTTTGGGCCGCCAGATGGAAAATATAATCCGGGCGAATCTCAAACAAAAGCCCCACAATGGCCTCTTTATCCATAATGTCAAGATCATAAACCGAGGCATGGACCTGATCCAGTTTTTCATGAGGCAGCTTTGTGGCAAATACCTCCATGCCATCCGCCTGCATTTCGTCAATCAGGTATTTTCCTACAAAGCCCGCCGCACCGATTACCAAGCCTTTCTTCATAGCATCCGCCTGCTCTTCCTTCCCGTATTTCGCCTCCGGCCAAACACTTTTAAAACCCTCTGTCGCACCCCATGGCCTCCGTTATTCGGCGCTTTCTATTTGGTCTGCCAGCTTTTTCATGGCGGCTTCTCTCTTTGCAAGGGCACGGTCATGCTTTGCCATGATCTCTACCAGCTCCGCATAAGTAGTTTTCTGCGGGTTCCATCCCAGGACGGTCTTCGCCTTGGTGGGATCCCCCCAGAGGTTGTCCACGTCCGTTGGCCGAAACCATTCCGGATTTACGCTTACCAGCAACTTTCCTGTATCCGCGTCATATCCCTTTTCCTCCACACCGGCGCCTTCCCATCTGATGCGGATGCCGTTTGCCCGGAATGCGCGTTCCGTAAAATCCCTGACCGTATGCTGCTCCCCTGTGGCAATGACGAAGTCCTCCGGGGTATCATGCTGCATGATCATCCACATGCATTCCACGTAGTCCTTGGCGTAACCCCAGTCGCGCAGGGAATCCATATTGCCCAGCTCCAGGTGATCCTGCAGCCCCTCTGCGATCCTCCCTGCCGCCAATGTGATCTTTCTGGTGACAAAATTTTCGCCACGGCGTTCCGACTCATGGTTGAACAAAATACCGTTTACCGCAAACATACCGTATGCCTCGCGGTACTCCTTTACAATCCAGAAGCCGTACTGCTTCGCTACGGCATAAGGGCTGTAGGGATGGAACGGGGTCGTCTCCTTTTGAGGGACTTCCTCCACTTTGCCGTACAGTTCGGATGTGGAGGCCTGGTAGACCTTTGTTTTGTTTGCCCGGCCGAGAATCCGGACAGCCTCCAGGATCCGCAGTACACCGATTGCGTCTACGTCACCGGAATATTCCGGCGCTTCGAAAGACACTCCTACATGGGACTGGGCGGCCAGATTGTACACCTCGTCAGGCTGCACTTTTGCTATGACGTTCATGAGGGAAGAAGTGTCCGACAGATCCCCCTCATGGAGAGTGACTGCGTTTTTTTCCAATAAGTGGTTGATTCTGGCGGTGTTGGAAATGGATGCTCGCCTTATGATGCCGTGTACTTCGTAGTTCTTTTCCAGTAGGAGTTCTGCCAGGTAGGAGCCGTCCTGGCCTGTTATGCCTGTTATTAGTGCTTTTTTCATATTTCGTTCACCTTTCCTGTTGTGCTTTAGATTATCATACTGTATTATCGGCAAAATTACAAGAAGTTTGGCATATTCCCACTCTTGCTTTCGCCTTTATTCAATTACCTTTCCAATCATATCTTTCTCCTCCACACATCCCACCTCTTCGTATCTGCTGTCTTTGCTCTCGGTAATATTATCTCCCACCAGAAAATACTGATTCTTTTCCAAATGTAATGCTGTTTGAGTAATTCCTTCATATTCAAATTGATTTTCCTGAGGAAAAACCGTGCTTATACTTCCGTTCACATATAATGTTCCAGCATCAATCCATACGGTGTCACCGGGACAGGCCACAATGCGTTTCACCAAAACCGCATTAAGGCCGTCACATCGAAATGCCACGACATCATTGTAATTATATTTTTTTGAATGCTTGTCCAAAATCACAATCTGTAAATCATGAAATGCGGGAAGCATTGAATTTCCGGAAATCAGCAGCAGCTGATAATAATTACCGGAAATATACCATGCTAATATGACGATAACGCATACCATAAAAAGCCCAAAAATATAATTACGCTTCCCATTAATTGTCAATCTTCTCATCTTTTACAATAATATCATCCGATTCCATTTCTTTTGTCTCTTCGACACCCAGCTTATCCTGAACCTTTTTCTTAGCCTTTCTCCAGTAGATTCCCACCACAGCTCCAATGGCAATAATTACACCGGCTACTGCCTGAATAACATAGGTCATAACTGATGGATCAATATACGCACTGCCATTTAAACCGAAGAATAGCATTGCTACCGTAAAGATAAAAACTCCCCCTGCTGCTTTCATACCTGACTGCATTAACTTTCTTCTCATTTTGTCATTCCTTTCTATAAAGATTATTCCGCAAGATATCCCATAAAATTCTCTTTGTTTTCATGTGTAGTCAAAGTAGGTCTTCCCAAATCTTCCCTGGCTCCCACATCACACATCACTTCGATAAAATATAGGCCATTCTGTCGTTTTGCCTTTGCTAACTCCTCGTCCAGCTGCCCATAGTCTGAAACAGTTGCCGTATTCGGATACCCGCAGGCTTCCGCAACGGCCGCCAGGCATATCTTACTTGCAACCGTCGGCATCCCTCCGACTGTCTCATGCGCTCCGTTATTGATTACGATATGTATCAGATTGTCCGGCTTGTAAGCCCCTAACATTGCCATAGCCCCCATGTGCATCAAAGCGGCTCCATCTCCGTCTATACACCATACACGCCGGTCTTTCTGCTGTACCGCTATCCCAAAGGCAATAGAGCTGCTGTGTCCCATGGAGCCCACTGTAAGAAAATCATATTTATGGCTCTGACCGTTCTGCTCCCGAATCTCGAAAAGCTCCCTGCTGGCTTTTCCGGTAGTAGAAACAATAATATCTACTTCAGAAGCTCTCACAATATGCCGAATCACTTCTTCCCGAAGCATTATATTGTCATTACCGTAGCTTACTTTCTCATTATAAACCAAAGCACCCTTTTTGACAACAAAAGCAATTTGCTTTCCTTCCTGCAGAATAGCTTTACTCTCTTCTATTACGGCGCAGACCTCCTCCTCTGTCGTGTTTTTGTCCAGCACAGAGTATTTTATCCCCATATCATCAAGCAGGGTTCCTGTAATTTCTCCCTGATAAATATGTTGAGGTTCGTCGTGAACTCCCGGTTCTCCCCTCCACCCTACAATCATAATGCACGGAATACCATATACCTTTTCATTCAAAAGAGAAGCCAGCGGATTTATGGCATTTCCCTCCCCGCTGTTCTGCATATATACCACAGGTATCTTCCCGGTTGCCAGATGGTATCCCGCGGCAATTGCCATGCAGTTACCTTCATTGGCAGCAATGACATGATGCTCTGCATTTGTTCCATATGTCTTCATTAAATAATTACAAAGCGCCTTAAGTTGAGAGTCCGGAACCCCTGTGTAAAAATCCGCTCCCAGTATTTCTGTAAATTTCGCTGCTTCCATCCTTATAACCCCGCCTTTTATCAGTTTTCCTCTGTTGCTTTTTCTGCCTGGCAAATCAGCGCTTCAATATCTCTTCATACAACTCTGTAAGCGCTTTTTCATCCAGCTTTACCGGATTATTTTTTAAACGGGTCAGATTTACTGATTTCACTAATCTCTGTATTTCTATATTACCCTCTTCCGTAAGTTCCGGCAGCTCCAGCTTTCTCATGATTTCGCAAAACTTGTCAGCGGCGGCTTTCGCATCGGCACAGCCAAAAACGTCCGCCAGTTCAGCAAAACTCTTCTCCAGGTATTCCTTTCCCCTCCCATCTGTGCAGTCCTCTATGTGCCGCAGCATATACGGCCAAAGCTTCTCCACGCAGAGAGCGGCGGCATGTCCATGGGATATTTTATACAGGGAAGTCAGTTTATAGCACATCGCATGTCCCGCTGTTGTCTGTGTGATATTAATTGCCTCGCCTGCAATATAGGCTGCCTGAAACATTTCGGCTGCAGCCGTCTGGTTCCCTTTTAGATAGGGAGCAAGGTACTTATCAATCAGCCTGATAGCTTCTCCCGAAAGCGCTCTGCTTTCTTCCGTAGAGTTCACTGACCAGAAAGATTCCACCGCATGGCACAATGCATCCAGGGACGTAGCTTTCTTCTGATAAAGCGGCAGCTCCTCTAATACCTCGGGCATCAGGAAAACATATTCTGGTAGAATAGAATCATGTGTAACCGACTGCTTCTCCCCTTGAAAATAGATTACCGCAAAACGGGTTGCTTCGCTTCCGGTTCCCGCCGTGGTAGGAACGGCAATCAAAGGAATGTTATTTCCCACAGGTGTCTGCCGTAAATAGTTCTCCGTTTCCTCCATTCCCGAAAACAGCTTGATGCATTTCGCCACATCCATCGCGCTTCCGCCCCCAATTGCCAGAATTGCGTCACAGGAAGCTTTTTTGTACTCCTGAATTCCATTTACCACAGAATCGTAGTCCGGATTGGACCGAAAATCCTGAAACCATATTTTCTCTGCCGGAAGCGCAGCAACATCCTCCGCCACTTTCAGTCGTCTGCAGGATTGGCCGCAGACCACAAAAAGCTTTCTCACGGCTCTGCTTTCCAATATCTCCGGTAAAATCGTATCAATCCTTTTATCCGTATATACAGTCTGCTTCAATTAATATTCCTCCGGAATCAGGGTTATGATGTCTTTTATCGGCATGCACATATCATCCGCCTCTTTTGCCCGTCGATTTATCAGAATTGTTTCCGCAGTTTTTTGCATGGCCGGAAATCCGCTTCGGGTCAGCTGATTCGCATAGATGACCACATTAATACCGCGCTCCTTAAACTCTTCTTCTGTAACAGTATGAAAGGAAGTCGGAACTACCACTAAAGGAGTTATTTTGTCCTCTGCTCGAAACTTTTCCGCAAATTCAAAAACCTCTGCTGGCTCCTTTTTCCTGCTGTGAATCATGATGCCATCCGCCCCCGCATCCACATAAGCAAATGCCCGATTTAGCGCATCTTCTATCCCCTGATCCAGAATCAGACTTTCAATTCTTGCAACAATCATGAAATCTTTCGTCTTTTGGGCTGCTTTACCTGCACGAATTTTGGCGCTGAAATGCTCTACGGAATCCTGTGTCTGATCTACATCCGTACCAAACAGGGAATTTTTCTTGAGTCCAATCTTATCCTCCACGATAATCATCGACACGCCCATCCGTTCCAACGTCTTCACCGTATAGACAAAGTGTTCCGTCAGCCCTCCCGTGTCTCCGTCAAATATAATAGGTTTTGTGGTCACCTCCATGATATCGTCTATTGTCCTGAATCTGGAGGTCATATCCACAAGTTCTATGTCCGGTTTTCCTTTCGCAGTAGAGTCACAGAGCGAAGAAATCCACATTGCATCAAATTGATGGCTTTTCCCCCCGCAGCTCACGACCGTATTTTCCACGATCAGTCCCGTGATGCCGCTATGCGCTTCCATGGCTGTGATAAGCCCTTTTATTTCGATTGCCTTTCTCAGCCTGCCTCTCCGTATATCGGGAAGAGACAGATCCGCTCTGAGGCCAGCCTCTATCTCTTTGTACCGCTTATCGCGTGAGTAAGGGTACTCAACAAGCCTGCCCCCATATCCTGCCAATACGGTACAGACCTCATCGCGAATCGGTTTCTGACATCCACTTGTCCAATCGTCTCCATGCACTACATAATCAGGTTTTAGAAGTTCCAGATTCTCCCTATAGCTTAAATCCTTTTGTTCCACTACCTTATAAACACCACTGATATTGGCAAATAATGCCTTTCTCTCGGCAAGCGGAAGTCTAGGCAAGCGTTTATAACTTGCTACAGCCTCATCAGACAGAATCCCTACAATCAGCTTCCCCAGCTTTGCCGCTTTCTTGATAATCGAGATATGTCCCGAATGTATAATGTCTGTCGAAAAACACATATATACGGTTCTGTTTTCAATTTCCTTTAATCTGCCTGACACGATCATCAGATCTTCAGGAGTGTCTATCTCCGCACAAAGCCGTTTTCCAACGTCATAGGCCCGTATATTACATCTGTCGGAAATGTCATTCAGCGCTTTCTCTGCATAGCAATTTATTTCACCGCGCTCGCAGTATGCAACAATCTCTTCCAGCCATACTTCCCAGTCTTTTTTCTCCAGCTTATATAAAGCTTGCGCTGCCACGGAATGGTCAAAGAACTCCACACCGACTTTCTCCACCCTCCCATCAACCGTCACAGCCTTAAAATCTTTCTCCGGAAGTTCCGCTGCAAAACTGACCGCCATGCAGCTCCCTCCATATTCAAGGAGCTCGTCCAGAACCGTCTCTTCAAATACTAAATCTCCGTGCATCAGCACAATATCATCTTTCAGCAATTCTCTTGCACAATAAATGGAATATATATAGTTTGTCTTATCATAGTCCGGATTCCGCACAAATCGGAACTGCAAAGGCAGATTGAGTGACTGGCAATAATTTACAAGGATACTGTCAAAGTATCCTGTAGTTATAATGACTTCCTCTATCCCCGCTTCAGCTAAAAGCTTAAGCTGCCTGCTGAGAATCGTCTCCTGGAAAGAAACCTCTGTCATACATTTAGGGTGTTCACAGGTAAGCATCCCCATCCTGCTTCCCATCCCTGAATTTAGTATTAATGCTTTCATCTGCCTTTCCCTACCTTTTTATTCTCAATAATCCGCTTCAGTTCCGAAATAATGTATTTCGCCCCTACCTCACCACTATGATCCAGATTATATACATATTCATTAGCATATGATTTTATTATGTCATGATATTTATCTGCTTCCCCAAGCATCTCCGTAATTACTCCATATACCCCCCCTGCTTCAGACGGCTTGATGACCTTTCCCAGTATCTCCCTCATCCAAATGTTAAAGGGTTCCGTATCTATTCTCTGGTATTCCGAATTCATTATCTTCAGCGGCGTATCAATAAAAAGCACTGGCTTATACGTGGTAAAGGAATATTCATAGGCGATTCCCGACCAGTCCGTAATCATCATATCTGCCTGAAATACAGTGTCATTTGAAGAAAAGTCCGTCTGAATTTCTATGTTTTCACTGGAAAACTTTGCTTTCAGCTGCTCCATACGCTGAGGCTGCTGCCGTACATGCTGCGGATGGGGTCTAACGATAATCTTGTAGCCTTTTCCCTCCAAGGCTTCCAACAGTTCGTCTAGGCAGGTGTCTACGATATTGTCTTTCTGCCAAGAGGGAGCAATCAATATCGTTTTCCTGTCTCCAACTGCATTTTCCACATAATCGGCTCTCATTTGGTCAAGCAGGCAATACCCCCAGTCAACAAGTGTTTTCTTGGGAAGATGATATGCAATCTCTGTTTTCTCCGTCTCCTCCCGCTGATGCTTTCCGGTACAGAATATAGTATCAAAATGATCTATGGAGGCGGTTCGCATAGTGAGGTTCAGCGAGCACATGCTGTGGGGGATAAAGATATACTGGATGTCTTTCCTCACATAGCTTCTCTTGATATGATAATTTTCCAGATCCGGCATTGTCATCACCACAATGTCTGCATCCATTTTCATCATAAGCGTGATTAACTTCTTCTCACCAATATAATAAGGTTTAATCTGTGGCTGTACTTCCGCCATCCCGAATATCGCATCCTTAGGATCGCTTGTAATATAGTGAATCACAATATTCGTATTATCCAGCAAATATTCGATCACGCCCCTGAAATATTTGTAAAAGCCACTGCTCTCCGAATAAAAAACCAGATGCTTATTTCCAATGGAAAAAAAGCGCTTATAGTCCGCATTTTCCCTTTTCGCCTCATCGCTCCAAAAAGATTTTTTCCGGTTTTCAACTCCCCCCATTTCATTCAGTTCTTTTTTGGTTCTTTCCAATTCCTCATAGTCTATATATTTCCTGGGATTTATTAGCAGGTTCAGAATATAAAGCTGGAGAATTGAGAACAGATTGCTGCAAATCCAGTAAACTGCCACCCCCACAGGGACGAACCAACCCAAATACAGAGATAGTCCCACAGAGAAAGCCATTGTTCCCCATTTCATTCCCCTGCTTTGCTCCGACTGGAGAACATTTGCGGCATTCTGCACCACACACAGTAAGAACGCCGAGGCTCCTGCCATGAGCGGAGACAGAATGAGCAGACCTTTGCTTACGGAGGGCACAAGTGCCAAGTCAATCCCGCAAAAGTACAAATCGTAGCTGCCATCGTTGATATTACCGCGGATTACGGTAATCACACCAATCAAAATAAGAATCTGCAGGATTGATGGGATTATGGTAGCAAAAGGGTTGTACCCATATTTCTTGTAAATTTTATGCTCTTCCTCCGCAATAGTGTCCTTATCTCCAAAGTATGTGATCTTAACCTGATTGATTGCAGGCTGCATTTTTACCATCTTAATGGAATTCTTCTGTACCCAAATAGAGACTGGGAGCAAGATAATCTTAGTGAAGAACGTGAACAGGATGATGGCAAGCCCGTAGTTTTTGCATAGGTTATGGCATAGGCCTAGTATCCAATTAAAGGTTGTGTAAATTATGTTCATTGTGAATCGCTCCAATTATGGGCAGAATTAATCTGCTGCTGATATCGTCAGTGTTTTCATGGCTAGAGCGAGAATTCTCTCGTCAGAGCTTATACCTTGGGATGCTGGAGAAGAGGCCTCTGGAAACTCGAAAGTTAACATTAGTTTCCCATTCTTTACATATTCTCCAGGAATGGTAATACTTTTTTCTTCTGCTCCCATAGCCTGATAGTCAGCTACCTCATTTCCATTTGCCGATATAATTACATGTTGAGACCCCATAGTAGTATATTCCATTGTTAACGTTAAATTTGAATATTCTTCTTGAACCTCAAACAGCATTGCTGTCTTTATTCCATTAGTCCATGTCAACTTTTCTTCATTAGCAGCAAAACCATATAATAAATAAGCAGCAGCAGTATCTTCTTCCATAAAGGATAATTTCTCACCAAGTTTATAGAGATATCCCGCTTCATCACTTTCTGCTCTATACACATTTCCTGTTATCATCATGCCAGTATAATCTCTTGCATCTTCAGGGCAAATATATTCTAGCATTTCAGGCAAATACTCTCTATTCCATGAATTATCCCAAGAATATAAAATAAATTTCCTCGGAATATCATCTGTTTTCAGGCTATCTATATATTCTTCATTAACTTCTATTCCCATCGCCAGTGCGCTAAAGATATCTGCCAGATAGTCATATGTCATTTTCTTATCAGACACTGTAAATTTCTGATTATGCCCAGCATTTTTTATCATAAACAAAGGGTTCTGGTCATATCCTGTATATCCATGATCTGCCATTATAACAATCGAAGTATTATCATAGATCCCCTCTTCTTTCAATGATTCAAATAAAACTTTTAGTAATGTAAAATTACCCGCTGCCTCATCATATACCTCATAAGCTTCATTTTTTCTTGAATCTAGATTTTTATCAAAGGTATACGGTACATGAATACCATCAATATGATAAAATCGAAAGCAATTCACATTTTCTGTAAATGTAATTTTATCAAAATTCAAGCGTTTATAAAAATCTTGTACATCTGTTAAATAAGTATCATATTCACTAATTGATTCTTTTAATTCATCAAATGCCAAAGTATCCATAACAAAAAATTTTTTTATTTGATGTGGCATATAATTAAATGCCACAAGTTTTGACATCCTATTTATAAATGTGCCATAATCTTTAATAGTATATTTTCCTTTTTCTACATTAATAAAAAGGTCGCTATTCTCTCCCAAATAACGATAACTAGTATATATCCCTACTGAATAATTATTCTCTTGCAGGGTAGAATATAATTTATTATTATGGTATGCTTCATTTAAATAGTCGATATATGGCTTATCATTTTTGTACCATTTTCCTGTCAAAATCTGTGGTAAAGCACCTTTAGTAGTCGGATAAGCACCTAACGTGTCAGGATAGTAGGTGAAATTCTCAAACAATTCTTTATAGCTTTCTCCATCATCTCTTTCCACCATATCGCTCATGACAAAAGAATCAAAAGAATCCAATACGAAGACTAAAATATTATTATCTCTTGAAAGTTTAAGTATATCCTTTTCTGTAACAACGATATTATTTGAAATTTCTCCTGCTTTCAGATAATTTTGAATATACAGCGTTCCAACTGTCACCAACTGTGTCAGCCCAAGAACAATACAAATCCCCATACCTATCGAATATATTTTTTCCCTTATCTTCAAACAAATAGCTATCCATGCTATAAAAAACACTAATATCAAGACTATACTAATTACGCCATAAAAAACATAACTGCTCCAGTCTATATCTGCTCCGTCAAGCACTCCATATTCTCTAGGGACATAATTCCCCTGCACATAGAAATATAATAATGTGCAAAGTAGAAATCCATACACATACATTCCTACCTTTTTATCATGTATATACCAGCCACCAAAAGAAAAAACAAGTCCAACAACTCCAAAGACAATCAAAAAAATAGGTAGAATTTGAGTCAAGCTAAACCAGAATTCCGTTCGGTTCGTAAAAAAAATCTCTAAGGGAGCAAACATACATAGCATAAAGCTAAATGTCCAAATGAGGAATAACCAGCTCTTTCTTTTATCATCTGCTTTCCACTTTAATAACTTAATCTGTGTCATAGTGCTCCCCCTCTCCTGGCGGCATGCCCGTCTGCCATACGCAACAGAGGCCATCCAAAATCAAGATTTAATTTTTTGTTAGTTCTTTCGCCTCTTTTTCTGTATAATATTTTAGGCGGCTCTGTCCTGACTGAAAATATGATTAGCAAAATACTGGCTGCAAACAATATGACTAAAAGCAAACTTCCAAATGTCTATCCCACGATACTATTTATCTCCTACAAATGTTACCACATAATCCGAAATCATAAAAGCTATCTCTCTGGTTTCGCTATCATTCGGGACATTTTCCTGACCACTATATACAAAATTTAAATTGGTAATATCAGCGTCTAATTCCAAACTCACTTTAGCCATCTTCCCTGGCTCCATAACAATTGTCCTAAGAAGTTGCATTTCCCCATCATATATGTTTAATTCTTTTGCATCGCTTCCCTGACCATAAAATGCCAAACCACATTCCAACAACATTTTTCCTTTATTATTAGAATATCTAGTTATCTCTACAGACGATTCCTTTTTGCTCCAACGCCAAAACGCTGATGCTGATGTCTCTATATCATAAAATCCTTTGCCAAATGTAATATCTATAGACTTTTCTGTCATCCCAGCTACACTGTTTTTACTTTTCGGATCATACACCAAATTTATGCAATTTTCATACAACTTTTCCGGTATTTCTGGCATAGCTAAATAATATCCATCCGTATCCCAATTTGAAACCAACTTTACGTCTTTCAAAAAATATGTTATCATCTGTCGATGTTTATCTGGAACATTCCGCAAGGCTATGACATCCTCAGATTCTCCATATCTCTCATATAGATTGTAATACTCTTTAATTGGTTTCTCTTCCTCTCCTACATAGCTGCGCATCTGGTCGGCCATTTTATCCGCATAATCAATGGCACATATGGAACTAAGCAGCACAAAGATAAAAACACAACCACCAAAGATATATTTATGCACCCTTTCTATTGCGCTTCCAATAAAAGTCGCCAGGTAGGGAACTGCCACAATAAAAAAATATTGCGCTAGCTTATATATACTCCAAGCATTGCCCCTATTTCCCGTAAAGGGATCAACTGTTAAAAACATGAAATATACCAACATACCCATATAAGGCAGTGATGTGCACAAGAACTCCGTTCTTATCTTTTTATCACTCTTATTCCACCCTACAACGCATAAAGCAAATACAACTAATGTAATAACTTCTAACGCATAATTTATTATCCCTCGATTTGCGGTTACGAAATCATAGTCTGCCGGAACTGTCGAAAAAAAATAGGCAAGATAGCTAAAAAAATCCTTATTGTTTTGATTCCATCCTACCGTGGCTCCAAATTGCGAAAGAATCGCATGCACCATTCCCGGCACATAAATAATAATAAACAGGACAGATACAATCCCGCAACCTACAATATTTTGTAAAATATATTTCCTCTGTCCCCTATTGACAATACATATTCTGACTATTTGTACGATAGTAATCAATACAAAGAAAGGAAGCATCTCATTATATGAAAGCGCTAATGCAGAAATCATCAGTGCGCTGCACATAATATTCCATCTTTTGTCATTTTCCCATCTTTCGATATTATTTACAGCAATAACAGCGGCCAAACAAAACGCGCTTCCTATTGTTTGGGGCAAGAAACCATATATAGCATTCCAAAATATAATTGGTATATTTAATACCATCAATAACACTACTAATATTTTTACATAAAAATTAGAAATAATTTTATCTGTTTCAAACGTCCAGGCACTGGCACCACATAAAAATACGCCCAAGCATATAGTCGGCAAAAATAACTCCAAAGAAAATTCCACATGAAAAAAACCTGAAAAAAGAGAAAGCAACATTTGAGCCCCTATTCGATAAGAGTACTCCTGATATAAATGAATTTGGGACAGCCACGGATGTAAAATTAATTCTTCTGCACTAACAAGTACCTTATACCCATTTTCTAATAAATAATCAGCATTGCATATATATGTATAGCCATCACAATATGGCTGTTGTGCCCCAAATAATACATAAATCGACAACGGCAGCAATCCTGCAAAAAAGCACAAAAAAAGAATTACTATGTCAAATTTTTTTAGCATTTTGAAATACTGTATCACATATTTACGTCTCCTAACAAGTATAGCAACTGCTATTACTAGAAATATGGCAATTACTATACTTGAAACAGATTGCAACCCCCCCTTGTTAAGATTACTGATCCAAAAAGTAGCTAACATTAATACAGCCGCCCCTATCAAAAAGCTCTTCGGAATCCATTTGCCCTGTATTTCTTTTGATAATACAACAAACGAAAAACCAATCAAAAAAACAATTAGCAATATACAGCCGTAATACAATACTTGAATCATACTATTTCATGCCCCCATATTTCTTATCTGTTTTGCTTTTTGAAAATCCCCACTTGCTCGCAACATAATTTAGCATAATCACCAGCATATTTGCAAGGAATTTAATCACTACATCGTTCATTTCCAACCAGTCACCAACTCCTGTTGCCAATCTACATAAAAAATGCGGAGGTTTCTTTAAAAATTTCTTTCGATGTGCTCGCTTGGCTATGAAATACCCATATTCGATTCGTTATATAGGCCAACCGTATCGCCGTAAACCATGCAACAACAGTGCTTACCATTACCACAACATTAATGACGTGAGCCATGATCCAATAAGCAACTACATTAACAATTGTTGTACATACTCCAAAAAACATCACAATATTTTTTAAGAATCTTTTTGAGTACCATATAATTTCTTCATCTCTTTCTTGAACATTCTGAAATCTTTCAAAGCTTTCCACCCTATCTTCACAATCTTTGGGATATTAATCGAATTTACCCCCCTTTGCCTTGGTTTAAAGCTTACTGTCCTAAAGGTTATATTTTCATTACAATATGCAAAGTATGTCGTCAACATAATATTGGGCAGATTATAATCTGCTGGCATATTGGATAAATATTTCTTTACCAAATTTGACCTCATCAGGCGAAATGGTGCATTTGCATCGGGGACATCGACTCTAAAGTAGATTTTAAGCAAAAAACAAACGACTTTCTCCACAAATGCACGGGATGCTCCATCTTCTCGCTTCTTACGATACCCCAGAATAGCATCATAAGAATCTCGCATCCTCCAAAACTCGTCTAGTTCTGCAGAATTTGTCTGGCCATCAGAATCTGTTTGGAATATAAAATCTGCTCCTTGTCCAATCGCGTAACGGTACAACGCAATTACTTTGGGTCCATGTTGTTTTCCGGTATTTGAAAGTACTTCCAATTGTGGAAATATCTGCTGGAGCTTTAACAATATATTATGCGTTTGATCCAAACTGCCGCTGTCAGCTATAACAAGCCTTGAATCGCTGCCATTACGCTCAACAAACGGATACCACTCTTTTACAACAATTTCTATGTTTTCTTCCTCGTTATAGGCAGGCATCACAATATATACACTATCCATAAAACTTTCCTCCACAGACTATACTATTTTGTAATGTTTCTGTTATCATCGACAGGTTCGGAATGCTTTGTCACGTCTTTTAGATACTTGTGTATCTTCATTAGTGATTTAACACAATCATATATTTCCCTTTCTACTCTTCATATGCTATATTGACAATTCTCACGCCCAACCATCTGTTATCCCCATTGCCCGCCTGTGCAACATTATTACACTCAAGCAGTATCTCATGGATATATTTTTTTTCTTTTAATTCTATTTCTATCTTCTGAGATCCCAATTGTGTTATTTCTTTCTTCTCCACCTCGCTCCCATCAACATACATATCTATTGTTTGAGGAAGTGTATCAGGCAAGACACACTCGGCCGTAAACGATACCTCCTTTGCATACCCCGGAACCGATATAGCATACCTTTTCCCAATCCATCCATCTGTGTATCTCTGAGGCATCTGCTTTTCTAACCATTTATGTTTATATGTCAGATACAGCCCCGCAAACTTTCTAATCGGCCAAATATCATTCGCATGCTTTGTATAAAAAGTACTGGCTTTATACGATTCTACCCCCAATGGCTTTTCCTTTCCACTATACTTCCGCAATAGGCCAATAATTTCCTCCAGTCGCCTATCTCCGCCTGTACTCGTTTTGGTCTCGCCATACTCTCTTGAACATGCCAGCAATTCCGGAATATATTTTACCTCACTGACCGCCGCCAGCTTAATCCAGAGATCCCAATCCATACAATAATGAAGATTTACATCCAGATATCCTACCTTTTCAAGCGTTTCCTTTCTGAAGAAAGTGGCCGGCTGCATAATATAATCCCAGAAATTAACCAACTTCCAATAGTCAAAATCCTGTGTGTATTCAAATACTTTTACCTTATTACTTTGTTCGTCTGTAATATATCCATCCCCATATAGGAGTCCAAGCCTGTCATTCTTCTGAAATTCTTCCACTGCTCTGCTGATGCATCCGGGCTCATATACATCATCCGAATTTAGCCACGCTACAATTTCACCGTGAGCCATTTTAAAGCCTTTGTTAATTGCATCGCTTTGCCCATTGTCCTTTTCAGATACACAAATAAGTTTTCCCTCATACTCCCTGATAATATCCAAAGAGCCATCTGTTGAGCCACCGTCAATGATTATATATTCCACATTTTCATAATCCTGTGCCAGTACGCTCTCAATGGTTTCCCGTATGAATCTCTTTTGATTATAAGAAGGCGTAATAATCGATACTAATGGCTGCATTATTTTCTCACCCCTAATTTTATATCATTTAGTATAAATGACAGTTCCCTCTCATCTTTGCTCTTGGCTATTCTGGCCGGACAAAAAGTAGCATTCATACTCAATTTTAATAAATGCTCACCAGCTTTTTGTTTTCCTGCAGGAATTTCAATGACTTTTGAAAATGGACCGAGTTCTTTAATCGTAAGCTTATCCACTTTTTCTCCATCAAAAAATACTTTTATTTCCAGATCTCTTTTCAGTGACCAATTATGTGTTCCCTTTAATTCAATCACATTATGCTTCCCATTCAGTGCTAGCTTTCTGATATAACTTTTTGCCAGCCACAAATCCGGATACTGCTCTGTATACGCTACTGCTTTCTGGGTAAGTTTACGGACTTTTACCAGACCGCCGTATCTGCTCTTTAGCATAACTTTTAATCCATTCCGCAAATAACTAGGATTCGTATAATTGTATTTTATGAAAAGGCGAAAATCATTCCATTGAAACTTTAACCCCCTGCTCCCCGCTGCCAGATAATCAGCATACCCATCAATCCAGCTGATTGGCACATAATTATAATGCTTTTTTACAGCCTTGCAAGTCTCCTCAAAAACTTCTTTTCTCCGTGACAAAGTTTTATTTTCTTCATACATTCTTGAAGTTGCTATGTATTCGGGTATATATGCAATTTTGCCAAGCTTAGCCATTCTCATCCATAATTCATAATCCATGCTCAATTGATGTTCAACATCAAGCATGCCTGCTTTCTCCACAATTTCTTTTGTAAAGAAAGCTGTGGGCTGACAAATAATACACATCTCAGCAAGTCGCTGAACATCATATTTTTCTGTCAAATATCTTTCAACAACATTTCCTTCTTTGTCTGTATAATATCCCTCCCCATATACCATGTCCGTATCTGGATGGGTCTTCATGTAAGAGACCATTTTAGAAATTGCACTTTCCAAATAGGTATCGTCAGAATTTAGCCAGCCAATGATCTGTCCTTTGGCACGTCTTATCCCTTTATTAACCGCATCTGCCTGCCCCAAATCCTTTTCTGATACCCACTGAATCCTATTCCCATAACTTTTTAATACCTCAACTGTATTATCCGTAGATCCACCATCCATAACCAGATATTCTATATTGGGATAGTCCTGGTTTAGTACACTGTCAATCGTTGCCTTTATAAACTCTCCCTGATTATAAGAAGGGGTTATAACAGAAACCAACGGCAAATCGCCATATTTGTCTGTCGTGTCTGTTTTATTTTTTCTCCAGATTTTCTCCAGATAAAGAACTGTGTCCTCCGCGCACTTGCGCCATGAATACTTTTGAGCAACTCTTTCTCCTTTTTGAATCAACTGATTTCGTAATTCCGCGTCGGTTTCCAGCTGATGTAGCTTTGCTGCAATATCTTCTGGAGCGTAGGCATCAAAGTATAAGGCGGCATCTTCCGCAACCTCAGGTATACTGCCGCACTTTGAACATGCCACAGCAACTTTAGCTTTCATCGCTTCCACCAATGGAATACCAAACCCTTCAAAAACAGAGGGAAAGGCCATCACTGTTGCATTGGCAAAGATATATGGCATCTCATTTTGGGGTAGATATCCCAAATAAATAATGTCTTTTTCCAAATTGTTGCAGACTATATACTCATCAATATCTTTCTTTTGCTGCTTGCCGTCTCCCGTAAATACCAGTTTCAGCCTGGAATGATATTTTTCTTTTAAAATAGAGTAGGCTTTCAAAAGATTCAGGTGATTTTTATGCGGCCAGGAATTTGCAGGATAAAATATGTAGTCTGCATTAATCCTCTTTCTTAATTCTTCCTTTTTTGTGTCTTCTAACGGCAAATCAAACACACCATCACTATTCAAATAAGTTACACATATTTTATCTTCTTTTATATGATACTTGTCAATAATAGTCTGCTTGGAGTACTCCGAAATTGTAATAATGCCATCTGCCTGCGCAAGTGTATCTGCTGTAGATTTTCTGATATCCGCCAATACTTTTTTTGAAAAATACTGGGGGAAAAACTCATGCTGAACATCCAAAATAGAAGCCACTGCTGGAATAGGACAATTTTCAGGTGCTATAAAGAATAAGGGGCAGAACATAATATCAATATTTTTATAATCAATCCAAAACCTCAGCTGTGTATCCCTGTTCTCGGAGTCTTCAATCTTTATTACTTTAGCGCAGCCTTCCGTTTTGAATGTAGTAAAAGCTGTATTATTTACAAATACATATATCGACAATCCATTCATATAGGCCATTTCATGAATTGTATTTCTTACATATTGTTCTGCTCCACCAATTTTACCAGGGTACAAATTGGTTAAAATAATGCCTATTCTCATAAATATTGTCTCCGTTTTCCAAACAAGTCAAATCATTTTTTATTTTTCAGATGTTTAAATATTGCAAATCTATTATTTATCTCTTCTGTCAAAATTTTGTTTTCCTCTTTCAAGCTCTCCATATCTGCCAAACACTTATCTGCCTCACGCCGTAATACACCATTTGTTTCTGTCAACTTCTCCACATCTTCCAAACGTTTATCAGCCTCTTGCTGTAAAATCTTATTCGCTTCTGCCAAGCGTTTCACATCTGTCAAACGCTTGTCTGCTTCCTGCCGTAAAACCTTATTCTCTTCCGACAAACGTTCCACATCGCTCAGCCGTTTGTCGGCCTCCTGCTGCAAGCGTCCATTATTTTTAGCAAGCTCCTCAACATCCTCCAGTCGTTCCTCTGCCGCCCTGGAAAACAATTCTACCTGGCCCTCTTTCTCCTTAACTGTTTGAGTCAGCAATTCTACATCTCTCATCATTTTATTGCGTTCATTATCAATGGCAGTTACTTTATCCGCCTCCTGCACCTTTTCATCATATAATTTTAATAAAGCTTTTATAATTCTTCCCGCAGGAATACCATTTAAATACCTGTTAATTTCTTCTTGCGTATTTTTACATATAGATTCCTTTGACGCAAAAAGAAACATGTCATAATCATCTCCAAAAAAAGCTGGTTCAAAGGCAACAAAATCAAAATCATGTTTCTTAAGCAATCGTTCAATTGAATGTCTGCTGTATAAGAAAATGTGCTGATCTTCCACCAATAAATGTTTAAAACGTGGGCTTTTCTCCAGCATCTCATTATAAGTATACTCAGGATTATAACATGGCATTTGCAGTATCAACACTCCTCCTGCTTCCAGTCGCTGAGCACAATCATCCAAAAATCTTTCCGGCTCTAACAAATGTTCAAAGACATCTGCCGCAAAGATCGCATCATACTCTTCATTGCTACTGCTCAATTCACCGCAAATAGTTTTCAGCCAAAGACGTTTCTCTATATATTGACATATTTGTGGACTCAATTCAAAAGAAACTGGTTGAAATCCAGCTGCTTTCAGCATGAATGAAAACTGTCCCAACCCGCATCCTACATCTGCAACTTTTCCACCCAGTTTTAAATACTGTAGACTAACTTTCAACCAATATGCGCATCGTTCAGAGAGATAGAGGTCAATCAACTCGTCCATATCTCTGACACCTGCCTCTTTTATCATTACGGTTTCCCAATAATTCTTTCCATACAAATCTTCCTCTTCTGAGGTGACCTGAGAAACAGCTTGCGTAAAATCATATTTAGATACTAAGCTGCCACACATATCACATTTATAGTACTTTGGGGAATATTCAGTTAAATTGTCATTACCGCAATAACATCTTTCCATATTCTTCTCCACACTATAACAGCTGCACTGAGAACACTCCTATTCCCAGCTTTCTTGTATCCGAAGATTCCTTGTTAATTTCCATTGGTTTCCACAGTCTGTTTACCTCTAATTCTATTTTAACCAATCCGTAGAGTTTTATGTCTTCTGGCAACGAAAGTTCCAATCTGTTTTCCCCTATCGCACAGTCAACGGTAACAGGCTCCTTGCTATCTTGAAAGAATACAGATACTGTCATTCCTCCATCCTGCTTCTCCGAAGCAAACCAATTTAAATAATGTAATATAAATTTAGTTGGCACTTTTTCTCTAACATTTACATATAATGTTGCTGAAGAAGTTTTCATCCAACGAAAATTCTGTCCATTTATTGTCTCTTTGCCGTACCATTCACTTTCATCTACTGAATAATCATCAAGGTTACTTATATTTTCCAAATCTTCAGCTAATACCGCTACTTCCTCATAAGTTAACTTTGTGGAATACCCAAATATATCCGTTTCCCGTTCAATATCTCTTGGAAGCAAACATCCTTCGCAGCAGGATATTACCTTTTCACAAACTTTCTCTTTGGTTGCAGACCGAAAAATCTCATCAAAATCCTTATCATACAGATTACCCAGTAAATATTCTCCTGCATTCTCCTTATAATAACCCCCCCAACAGGCATAGACATCCCCATTGCAATCCATCATCCAGGAGTTTCTGCCTGCATGGCAATTTTTTATCAACCACTTTCCCTTTGACAGTAAATATTTTCTTCCGCGAGGATAATCTACAAAACGAAATATCTTTCGAATATCGTCCGTAGTGAAATTAAACTCCTCTTCGCCTACAAAAACGACAGGAATATATATCACAGGAATTCCTTTGTTCTTAAAAAAATCATCAAATTGTTCCAAATAGTCCAAATTGTCTTTCTGAACCACCAAATTAATCTGAACTTCAAAACCTCTTTCATGCAACATCAATGCACTTTCTACAGCTTTTCGCCAGATTCCCTTACATCTGCGAATCTCGTCATGCATCGCTTCTGGCCCGTCAATAGATATTGCAAAACGTACGATTGTACAATCTTCAAGCTTATTAATTAACCGCTCTATTCTGTCTGTAAACCAACCATTTGTACTAATTACAGTTGGAATTTTATGCGAATCCAAGTAGACAATGAATTCATCAATATCATCTTTCAGGAAAGGCTCTCCTCCCGCTACAGAGACGGAATTGTATTTTAAATATTTTGATTTCTCATATTGCTCAATCATTTTCTGACTTGACATCTCTACTTCTTTACCAGTATATACCTGTGGAGCACAATGCTTGCAACGGCAATTACATCTGGTTGTCGGCAAATATAAAAATTCACACAATTCTATATTATCAACTTTCATTTACTTCTCCTATCGTTTTACCTTTATCTGTACATCTCCTGCCAAATCCGCACATCCATGAAACATGAGTTGCATAGGCTCCCCGACTGGTTTTGTATGGATAGAAAAACTTCCAACCTGTGCTATTGTAGCCAGCCTTTCCATTGTTTCGTTAACCTCTTCCTGAGTCCTATAAGAGCGTTTTTGATAATCGGCATATTTCATCGTAGCGATACCTATATCAAATGTGTAATCACCAATTCCCAAATCCAATTTCATTTTTTGTAAGAAAAAAAGTCTACTCTGTCTCTCTACAGTATGTGGTACTTCACAATATAACTGAAGATTATCTTTTCCATGTACGATAATATTTCTATGATCATACAATGTTATTCCTGACAGAGGGACTTCAATATCCTGCTTCACTTCAACTTCTATAAAAAAGTATGCCCATTCTCCCTGTGTAAAAACTCGTTTGGCACATCCATCCTCATCAAAAATACCCACTTTAACAATATGTGTTTTTTCATTCCCTATTTCTGTCCTATGATTCAAATCATAAAAAAGTTCATCCCTAAGTTCCCATCCCTCAAATTTGTTATATTTGTCTTCTGTATACAGTTCTCTTTCTTCTAACTCTTTTTCACTATCTTCTATATATCTCTCACTTTTTACATCTAGAATGTAATACTTCTTAACAACCTCCCGGCTGTCACCCAATTCAACCGCTTTTCCCTTATTTAATAAAATAGCCCTGTCACAAAACTGCTCCACCTCATTCATTCCGTGGCTTACGAGAATGATCGTCTTTCCCTCTTCTTTCAGCTGATTCAATCTGGAATAACACTTCTGTCGAAAAAAAACATCCCCAACCGCCAGCGCCTCATCGATCAATATAATATCCGCATCCACATTTATAGCAACAGCAAAAGCCAACCGGACGAACATCCCGCTGGAATATGTCTTTACAGGCTGATTAATAAAGTCTCCGATATCCGCAAACGCAATAATCTGATCCACCTTTGCATCTATATCTTCCTTGGAAACGCCTAAAATCGCGGCATTCATATAAATATTTTCATAACCGGTGCTCTCCGGATTAAAGCCGCTGCCCAGTTCCAGAAGCGCCGCAATTCTGCCGTGAACTTCTATTTCTCCCGAAGTCTTTTTAATAATTCCGGCCAGTATCTGCAGCATTGTGCTTTTCCCGCTGCCATTTCTTCCTATGATGCCAAAGGCTTCCCCTTTCTTCACCTCAAAGCTCACATCATCCAGCGCAATAAAATCCCTGCCCTTATTCGTGTGAAACATGTGATACAGGAAGCGCTGCCCCGGCGTGTCAAAAATTTTATATGCTTTTGTCACATTGCTCACGCGGATCGCCGTTTCATCTGCATTATAAGACATCTGCAAATCCCTCCTTTGCCCGCATAAACACTACCTTTCCCCCCAGATATACCAGTACCGACACCACACAGGATATTGCAAAGAATTTCCAGTCCAGTGAATTTCCATAGAGAACCACATTTCTGAAATTCTCAATGATATACGTCATAGGATTTACTTCACATACTGCTCTGAAGCTTTCCGGCACGGAAGTCAGAGGAAAAAATACCGGACTCAAATACATAAGAACCGTTACAAGCACTGAAATGACGTTTCCTACATCTTTCAGGTAAACGGATAGGGCGGATATAAACAGGCCAAGCCCCGTACACAAAATCACCAGCGGAATCATTGCCAAAATAATCAGGTACAGGGTCCGGGAAACATTATGGTAGATAATCAGTTTGGCAGCAATTAAAATGGAAAAACTGACAACACAGTTAAACAAAGCCGAACACATAACCACTACCGGAAGCATCTCTAGTGGGAATATAACCTTTTTCACATAGTTCGTGTTGGACGCAATCAAGCTGGTAGAGCGGTTCATCACTTCCCCAACCATATTGAAAGCGCTTAGCCCACAAAAGAGAACCAGCGCAAACTGGTATTTGTCACTTGTGTCAATGTCCCATTTGGCCTGAAATACTTCACTGAATACAAACGTATATATAATAAGCATCAGAACCGGTACAAGAAATGACCACAGCATCCCCAGTACAGAGCCCTGATATCTTTGCTGAATATCCTTTTTTACCAATTGTTTCATTAAATAGCTATTTTTATACAAAGTTTTAATCATCTGCATTACCGTCCAAACTGGCCGCAAGCACTTTTTTCCTGGCAGGCCAAAGCAAAACTCCCAATATCCTCTTTGGGATAAACCGCAACACGCTCCTGGGATAATCTGCCAGCACTTTCGTCACAATCCAGTGCATCGGCACTTTTCCGTAATATTTCAAGAGAATACCCATGGCCTCTTTCAAATGCTGCTGCTGCATTGTCGAGGTCTTGGTATCCCCATACATACGTGTGGAACCTATATACTCCTTTATAAATCCAAACTCATATGTCTGTGCCAGCCGTATCCAGTACTCATAGTCCAGGCACATCTTCAGCCTCTCGTTGATCGACCCTGTGGTCTCATACGCTTTTCTACTGAACAAAACACTTGGCTGACTGAGAAAACAGCGTTTTCCCAATTTCTCCCGGGAAAATTCTTCCACCGGATATTCTCCGATGATCTGTCCCTGCTCGTCCACAAAATGTGAAAGCCCATAGCAGACCTCCAGCCGGTTTCGCTCGGCATATTCTACAATTTTCGAGACGGCATACTCATCCTCAAATACATCATCGGAATTCAGCCACATGTAATATTTGCAGTCCGGCAATGCACGGATTCCCTTGTTAATCGCATTGGCCTGTCCGTTATCAACTTCAGAACACCAAGCGTCAAGCTGTCTTTCATATTTCAGGATAATCGACTTCGTCTGATCCTGCGAGCCTCCGTCCATCACCGCCACTGCCATATCCGCATGTTTCCCATTTGCCAATGCACTGCATATGGCAGTTTCAATATACTTTCCCTGATTATAGCTTGGTATGATTATCCCGATTTTCCTGCCCATATCAAATCGCCGCTGCGTCCTGTCTGTTTCAATCCGGCCAGTGTCCTCAGTCACTGGTTTACATGCTCTTAAAATCCACCGAAATATCTTTTACATCATATCACATGCCTGTCCAAAAGACAACTTGTTTTTCCCACTGCCGTCAAGATAAATGTTGATCTATCAATTCTTTAACGAATACTCCCTTTACATTTTCTATTTTATACTCATTAGCTGTGATTCCTTTTATTGCACCTTTTACCTCGCTCATATTTTCTATAGATATTGGCAAGTTTGGTTTCGCCTTTTTCAAAGCGTTTAATACGTTAGCAACTGCAAACCTAGGTACTCCTAACTTAGAGACAATAACCGCTTCCTTACTGGAAACTCCATAATAAATAAAAGAAGGCAGCATTTGGGCTCTTTCGGTTTGTAGATCAAAGCTTATAGCTTGGTATATATTTATTCCCCATGGCATAAAAGACTTCATTTGACTATTCAGGTAACGATTGCACAAAGAAATTACCTCTTCATCGCTTTGTCCGTCCCGTTTTATACTATGGGCAATATCCTTAACTTTATCTCCATTAACCCACCCCATCAATAATTTTGCGATATTTTCTGAATCTAATGTTCCACTTCCCAACATCTCAATTTTTATTTCCGGAATTCTGGCAATAATATCTATAATATCTGTTAATCGTTGGAGATTTTGGGTTGATAGAAGCACTTCTGACGCTTTGTATTCATTATCCCCCTTTTCTTTTAAGTTATGGATAAAAGCACCAATCATACTTTTTACCTTTGTATAACTTATATCACTTATACCTAATTCGTCTGCTTTTACAAAATCCTCCTTTTTGTTATCATTAACATGACGGATATACTGTGCTACAAAGTTATTTAGTTTTGTTTGCGCATTGATAAACCCTTCCTGCTTGCTCAAACTATGATACAAGAATGAATCCGTCAAAATTCCTCGAATTTTAGCAATGTCTTTCGGGTTTATGTTATAATCATAACTAATATTTAAAATATGATTTATATACTGCAATAAATTAAGTATAGGTGTATTTTGTGTGTCTTTTAATATATTATAATCTAAAATAACTTTGTTATTCCCAGCAAAAAACTGATTTAAAGAAGAAATGATGTCCTTTAAATCCGATTCAATATATCTTTTAACTGCCGATTTTGTCTCTTTCTGTGTATTAGAGTAAGACAAAATAATATAACCCTCCTTGTCTATATAAGATCTCCCAGCTCGCCCGGCTATATTCCAAAACTCAGCATTAGACAAGTCGCCCTTATTTCTAAATTTAACTGTATCAAAAATAACTGTATTTATAGGAAAATTCATGCCCTGTGCCAATGTAGTTGTAGCGAAGATCAATTTGATTTTATTATTTCTAATTAGCTGTTCTACAGTCTCTTTCACCAAACTCGATAATCCGGAATTATGATAACAAATCCCATATCTCAAACTGCTAATTAAAGGATCCTGAAAGCCATTCTCCAACTTAACAATTTCTATTGCATTCTGAATATCCGGATCTTCACTTATATTTTGAAGCATTCCCTTTTGTACAAAGTATGATCCCACTTGTGCCGCAAACTTAGATGTTGTTCCTATGCCACCACATAAAACCAGTATATTCCCATCCTGTTCAATAAAATCATTTAAAACCACACAAAGCCTGACAGTATTATTTACACTGTCTAATGCTAACTCCTTTTTTACATCCAGTGGGTTTAAACGTAAAGCAATTTCAATATTTTCTGTTCCAAGCTGATTCCTTGGAGATCTATAAAATTGTAATAATGATTCCGTTTTTTTACTATTTAACAAGTTACATCCAACATATTGTTTTGTTGGCGACCATTCAACAGAAAGCGTGCTTGCATTCCGTGGGGAATCTGCTAACCACTCACTAATTTCTTTGGCATTACTAATAAATGGGCTAAGCAAAAGGAAATTGGCTTCTTTCATATTCTGTTTTATAGAAGATAAAACCAGTTCAAATTTTGATCCCCTGGAAGCATCACCAAGATTATGTGCCTCATCTAATATAACCAGACGAGTGTTTTGTATGGACGGGTGGCTTTGTCTTACCAATGCCTCCAGTTTTTCTGGTGTGCTAACCAGAATGTCTATGTGTTCACGTGTCAGAAACTCATTTTCAATTTCATCAACGTCATAGTATGGCAGAGCCGTTTCAATATGAAAGCCAAATTCTTTAAACTCATTTTGGAGATCATTTTTAACTTGCTCTATCAGTGCATTAGTAGGGACAATGTAGCAAACTGTAGGTTTAAAATCATTCGTACTATAATTATGTATACTAAAAAGAATCTGCATCTCTGCCAGAAGAGATTTTCCTGCGCTTGTTGGCATACCTACAACTATACTCTTTTTCGGAGTCAATACATCGGAAATAACCTCTCTCTGGGATGGAAGTAAGGAATAAATATACCTGCTTCCATTTGAAAGGTTTTCTTCAATAAATTTTCTTATTAATGGAGATTTCTCAGCAATATTCCATATGGAATTTTCAGCAATTTTCTCATAAGAATATCTTAATAGATGGCCAATTATTCTTAATTCTATATCCTCATTTCCTAATAAATGAAATGCATTATATGAATACATATCTATAACACTATAAATATCTTGATTCTCTGTCGAATCAATCTTTCCGGTAAAAAGGTATTCTTTTAATATAGAACTTAAGTATATAATATTTCCAAAAGACGCTATTCTTAATCCTGCTGATAAATCCAATACATCTTTCGCCAATTCTTCATTTTGTGCCTTATCTAAATTAGCATTAGCCGTTTCAATATAAGAATTCAGGTTCATTAACCCATCATAATTTTTAATATTACTCATTAAAAAAATAATCAAATAGTATGTATCACATCTCAATTGTTCCACTGTTGAAAATGTATGATACACATTAACCGTTTTGATTAAATTCTCATTGTATTCCTTAATTACTAAATCAGATATTGTCTGTCTATCCGCCATATATGACAACATACTATACATGACTAAATAAGGCATATTTCTCCATACTTCGTTATTATCTGTTTGTTTAAAAATTTGCTCATATAACGTAGTTACAGTTCCACATAGCCCCACTACCAATTCTTTTCGTTTATCCTTTTCAACTGATTCCATATTAGGATTTTCCAAGATTATTTCCAGTAAAGCATTTAATAAATTTATTTTAGCCAAAAGGTCATATTCTAAATAATTTCTTTTTAAACTTGTCGATGAAAATTTTTCGTAAATATGTTCTGCCTCTATATCTGCGAGCATAACTGTAAGCGAAGAAATATTTTCTTCGCTCAAACTAAATATCTGTTCTATAGACTTTATTATGCTCTCTGTATGTAACATGTTATTCACCTATTGCCTGTTCATAAACCTCATTGCTAAAATCACTGAATGCTTTTTCAAATGATGCAATGATATTTTCAACATTTTCTTTTTTCACTCTTTGTAAAGAAAAGTTTTTATAATCATTTATATTCCGGTTGGCAACAATCATGTTATTATTTCGAATTAAAACAGGAAAAAACATTATATTTTCTACCAGATCCTCTTTTTTGCCTGCAATCAATCGTCCAAGAAAGTCTATTATTCTTTGCAATAAATCATCTTGTATTTTTACATTCCTAATCCCATGCATATACTCAAGAATTTCTCTCGACACCCTATTGTCAGCATCATCAATAGCCTTTTGTATGTCTTCTTGTAAAGATTTAACTGAACCGCAAGGGATCTTTTCATCCTCCGAAGCTTTCACTTCACATACTACAAATTTGATATTATTATTATCAAGCCAAATTCCCGGAACATCTATACCATCTGTATGTTTATCAATCTCGACGGTTTTCATGTTTATTCTTTTATCGGCTTCATCATAAAATTTGCAATTATACTTCTGTTCTAATAAATATTGTGCCATCCATTCAGAAATACGTTCTCTCCGCACATCGAATTGGGGGATTGATGTTCTTTTGGGAATGTTTATTTTGGCTATCTGCTCATTAAACTTTGCAACAAAAGCTGGATTCATATTTTTCGCGCCATAATAGGTCAGATCATATTCTTCCATATTATGGACTTTTGTTATCCGTATTTTGTTAATCAAGTATTCTTTTATCTTGTTATAACCATCCTCATTTTCAATATCAAATTCAAAGAGTTTAACTTTAAGCCCATTAACAACTGCTTCCAGTAATTTTTTAACATCTGCCATTGTATATCCCACCTCTAAATATGTGCCATGGACACACCAAGTTCAGTGTGTTTATTCTACCATATCAGACCTCTTTTTTCTACTTGTTTTCGGACAAAATCTGTTCACTTATCTTTTTCCACTGTCGCCAATACCTCCTCCATCTCCGCCGCCGCCATATCCCAAGTCCAAAACCAAAATTCTTTCATCTTCTCTTTCAGCAAAGCATATCTCTCCGGTTCTCTGTCGTACTCCTCCACTCTCCGGCACAGTTCCTGTACATTATCCTGTTCAAACAAGATGCAATATTCACCCGCAATTTCTCTGTAAACAGCCACATCCGCTGCCAGAACGGGCGTCCCTCGCTGGATCGATTCAATAATGGGAAGACCGAAGCCTTCCGTATAACTTGCAAACACCAGAAATTTCGCATGCTGGTACAAGTAAGAAATCGCCTCATCTTTCAGATCTGTAAAATGGTAAACGCCTCTCCCATAATCAGGATGCGCTTTCAGCGCTTTTTCAAATTTCTCCATCTTCCATCCCATATAGCCGGCAAAAATAATATGGTATCCCTGTTCCTTAAGGCTATAGTCATAGGCTTTCAGAAGCAGCTTGTGATTTTTCCTGGGTTCTATAGTTCCCACCATCAGCAGATATGGGCTGTCCGCCGCCTGCACCAAACCGGCATCTACCGCGTGGTCTTCCACGGCTTTTCTCTCCTTGAAGTCCGCTCCCAGCATTACCACATAACAGGGCGGCAGGCTACAGCCTATACGGCCGCACAGTTTCTCCAGTTCCGCGACGGTCGCCTGGGCATTTACGATAATGGCATCCGCATACTGCAGATGCCCCCCGATATAATCCATAAAGTTATACACCCCCCTCTCCAGACAATACTGGGGGTGTGTCACGGAAATAATGTCATAAATATGCGCGACAATCCTTGCTCCCTGCTTTTTCAGAATCGGCAAAAGCCAACTGCGCTTCAGTCTGCACATCCAGGCGGCATCCAAGTCAAAAAACACTGCTCCCCTGCCGATTTCCGAAAGCGCCACCGTCTCCTCTGTTATCATGTGCTCTTTCACTCCCTGGTGGAGCACATAATAATTCCGAAAAGCTTTGTTGTCTATTCTGTGATAAATATCCTCTGCGGCGTTATAATGCAGCAAAATAACCTCACCTATCGGACTTTCCTGCAGACGCACTATAATCTCTCTTGTAACCCGCTGTATCCCCGTCACAAAAGTAGCAAGCGTCAGGACACTGACATCAACATAGATTTTCATAAAAACACCTTTCTGATCACTCTCTGTATGGGCTGCGGCAGTTTCTTACCCAACTCACGCAAAGATGATTTGTCCGTGAGACCATACAACATTCCCATCATCCGGTATCTGATTCCTCTCCGCTGTGCAAAATACGGATTATTCACCAGCCTGATATGGTTGATTGCCACCACGCTTGCATTGGCAACAAAGACCAGCACTTTTTTTTGAAATTCCGCAGCCGGCATATGGTATCTTTTTCGCCATCTGCGTTCTTCCTTTTCCTCCGGCAGACGTTTAAACGCAGCCACAAACAGAGCCTGATAAAACTGTTCATTGGACAACTCAAGATATTGGGACACGTCAATGACCTGGGGCGCATTCCCTACATCGCTTAAGAAAGTGGTCTTATAATAGGAAAATGTTTCTCCTGCCTCCCTCAGATTCCCGCTGACTACATCATAAAGCTGCTCATATATCGGCATCCGCCACTCCCTCCAATGTCTCCAGATACTGTCTGACGATCTCAGAAAGTTCATATTTTTCAAATTTTTCGAATTTACCCGGCAAATTTTCTGTTTGCTTTATCTTCCTCGCCCATTCGGCCGCATCTGTGGGATTCTTCACATATACCGCCCTGCCCTCTGTCACTTCCTCCAGGCAGGTCTCCCTCGTCATGACCACGCGCTTTCCCCTGCGCATGGCCTCGATAGGCGGCATACCAAATCCCTCAAATACACTGGGAAAGAGAAAGAGCTCACAATTTTCATATAAGCAGTCCCGCTCCTCATCAGATACAAAGCCGGTTAGAACAATCCTGTCCCTGATTTCTTCAAGCCCCTGTTCCGCAATCATCTTTTCAAAGGCTTCTTTCTGGTTTCCCACACCGCTAATGACAAGCTTATTGACGATTCCCTTGGATTTTTCCGCTTCATAGTTTTTTTTCATTTCCAGCATTGCTCGCAGAACCGTGACAAGATTTTTATGCGGCAGCATGGAACTAACACAATAATAATAACGCTTCGTCTCTATTCCATATCTGGTAACTAACTCCATAAAGCTCAGCGTTGACGGTTTTGTACTGACGGCATCATAAATAACCGTTACCTTATCTTTAGCTTTCGGATAATGCCGAAGCAGATCTTCTTTACAGTAATTGGAGGTCGTTACAATCCTTTGCGCTTCCTCACAGGAATAACGCCATGATCGCTTTAAAAATATTCTCCTGACTTTGGTAAAATACTGCGGATAATGCAGGGCCTGCAGATCATGAATGGTGCAGACATACGGAATTCCGCTCCCATGTGTCTTAGGCATGCTATATACGGGGATAAACATCACATCCACTTTTTTCTCTGCGGCAGCCTTATCCAAATACCTATTTTCCCACAAAATCCTGCGGGGCCGACTACTGCTTTTCACCTGGCAGCGAAATAAGCGCATTCTGCCGTTTTTCTCATAATGCGCAAATGACTCCCCGTTATCTTCGGCAACGAAAAGTACATATTCATTTTTATGGTCATACGCTTTAAAACCATCCAGCAGATTTCTAATAAAGGATTCCGTTCCTCCGCATATGCCTGTCCGAACCCAGAGTAAGTCAATTCCTATACGCATTATTTCTCCCATCCTATCCCCGATAATTACTCTGCCAAAAAGCCAATCCCACTCACCCCAAAATCATCTTAACCGCCTCAATCCCCAAACACTCCACCAAATACCACCGACTATACCCATTCGCCCGGTAGCACCAAAGATACCGGTCCCGGATCCTCCCCACAGCCTCCCGCAGGCTCTTCCGGTTGCTGACTCCCCCCATGCGGAAGTTCGCAAGCACTTTTCCCACTGTCCTCACCCGGTACCCCTCTTTCACCATCTGCAGATAGCACCCATAGTCATCATGAATTCCTTTGTTCCGAAAAGGATGCTCCTTATACACTTCCGCCCGCACGAACATGGTGGGATGATTCCAGTCCCGGGAGGTCTGAAACCTGCGCAGTCTTGCTTTTTTCACAAAGCTGCCGCCGTCCGCCTTGTGCAGCCTGATATCGGAAAATACCAGATCGCACCCGCCCTTTTCAAACTCCCCAATCACTGTCTCCACCGCATCCGGCTCATACCAGTCGTCGCTGTTCAGGATCCCGATGATCTGCCCTGTAGCCAGGCGGATGCCCTTGTTCATGGCGTCATAGATGCCGCCGTCTCTCTCCGAGACGACGCGCAGGCAGATGCCCCTGCGCTCCATGCGCTCACGAAAGCTTTCCGCCAAGGCCACGGTGCCGTCCGCGGACGCCCCATCGATGATCAGATACTCTATCTCCGGGCAGGTCTGGTTCAGTACGGACTCCATGGTAGCTCCCAGGGTCCTTTCGCTGTTGTAGGTCACGGTTACGATAGTCACTTTCTCAGACATGCCGGCTCTCCGTCAGATGGACGGATTCCCGAAATCCGTACACCCTGTATTCTTCCCTGTATTCACTCATTTCTTTCTCGTAGACCAGATTTCCGAAAGCCTTGTCCGACAGCGCCCCCAACTTCCCGCCCATTTTTCCCAGAAGAAGCAATGCCGGATGGAAGAGGCCGGTCAGGCGCATCCGTTTCCCATGCTCCGCCGCAATGGCTGCCACCAGATCCGAAGTGCGCACATATTCCCTGTTCTGGGGGAAAAAGATCCCCCGCTCTCTGTTCTCTACCATCAGCTCCACGAACCTGCAGAGGTTGCCGATGTAAAGCATGCTGCGCTGATTTTCTTCTTTCGGAAAAAAGGGAAGCCTCCCCGCCAGCTTTGCCAGCAGGGGATAATTTCCCTTTGAACCCTTTCCGTATATCATAGGCGGACGCAGAATCACCACCCGGAAGCTGTCGCTGTCCAGCTTCCGCAGACCCTCTTCCGCCCTCACCTTACTGTCTCCGTAGAAGTTAGCCGGAGCTAACGGCGTGTCCGGTGTGATCACTTTCCGTTTCCCGATTCCGGCGCTGTCCCCATACACTATGATGCTGCTCATAAAAATGAACTGCCCCGCTCCCGCTTCCTTTGCCTTTTTCGCGCATGCTGCCGCCAGGTCGCAGTTCACTTTGTAGTAAAGCTGTTTCGTCTCCTCCGTGACTTTTCCCACATCCGCGTGGGCCAGCCCCGCCACATGGAACACGCTGTCATATCCGTGAAAGTCATGTTCCCGCCATGCCTCGCCTTTCATATCCAAAGTCTCAGTCACGATATCCGTAGAATGATCCGCTATCCATTTTTCAAAGGCGGTGCCTATGTAGCTCCCTGCCCCTGTGATTAAAACTTTCTTCATTTAAAGCCCCCCTGCATGACTTCCATGCCAGACACGCCAGCTTCACACAACCACTTTCCACCAGGCTTGTTTCACTATCCCGCTGCCATTTTATATATACTGACGGTCACTAAAATCTGCCGTCAGCGAAAAGCCGGCTCCCCTACGCTCCGGCCTTAGCCGTCGCAAAGCTTCTCCCGCACACTCTTCCCTGTAGTTGCCGCCTGCACGGCAGGTTCCGCGCTTACATCCCATTGTACTATGCATGATATGTGCTTACGATCTCCTGAATATCTCTCCGGATATCCGCGGACTCTTCCTTTGCGTCAGTGATCAGCTTCTCCATCTGCCTCTCGAAAATTTCCTCATTAAAATAGGACGGTTTTTCCACAAAAATCATCTTGTTTTCCGTCTTGTCCAAATTATCCTGCTGCATCAACAGCTCCTCGTACATCTTCTCCCCGGGCCGAAGTCCCGTGAACTTGATCTCAATATCCTCCCCGGGCTTATAGCCCGAGAGCTTGATCAGGTTCACGGCCAAATCCAGAATTTTCACAGGCTCCCCCATGTCCAGGACGAAGATCTCCCCGCCCTTTGCATAGGCCCCTGCCTGCAGCACCAGAGACACTGCCTCCGGAATGGTCATAAAGTAGCGGATGATCTCCGGGTCAGTCACTGTCACGGGACCGCCCTCCGCAATCTGCTGCTTGAACAGGGGAATCACGCTGCCGTTGCTCCCTAACACATTTCCGAACCGCACTGCCACGAAATTGGTCTTTGATCTTTTGTTCATCATCTGGATAAACATCTCGCAGATACGCTTTGACGCCCCCATGACGTTGGTGGGATTCACCGCCTTATCCGTGGATATCAGCACGAACCGGTCCGCGCCGTATCTGTCCGCGGCCATGGCGACCCTGCGGGTTCCCATCACATTATTCTTGATCGCCTCATTGGGGCTCTCCTCCATCAGGGGCACATGCTTATGGGCCGCCGCATGGTACACGATCTCCGGTCTGTATGTCTCGAAGATCCCATTGACTCTGTTGGTATTCCGCACGGACCCGATGAGCACTGCCAGATTCAGCTCCGGATACTTTCGGGTCAGCTCCTGCTGTATCTCATAGGCATTATTCTCATAGATGTCCAGGATGATCAGCTGCCTGGGATTGTGGGCCGCGATCTGTCTGCACAGCTCGCCTCCGATAGAGCCGCCGCCCCCGGTGACCAGTACCACCCGGCCGTTTACATAGCCCAGGACCTCCTCCGAATTGATCTGGATGGGCTCCCGGCCCAGGAGATCTTCGATCTCCACCTCTTTCAGCGCAGACACGGACACATCCCCGTTGAGCAGCTGATAAGTGCCGGGAACTGTCCGCAGTTTGCAGCCGGATTCTTTACAGATATCCAGGATTTCCTTTTTTGTCTTGTTGTCAGCCGAGGGAATGGCAAAAATAATCTCGTCAATGCCATACTGCATCACCGCGTCCAGAATGCTCTCCCTGCCGCCTACAATGGGAACGCCCCGCATGAGCTTTCCGTGGCAGCCGGGCTGATCGTCAATGATGCATCTGGCGCACAGGTTCAGATACTGACTGCTCTCCAGCTCCTTGAGGATCATGTTGCAGGCGGCGCCTGCGCCGATGATCATGGTGCTGACCTTTTGTTTGCGCTCCACCATGCTGGCGCGCTTGTTGTTGATGATACGCAGGATCCTGTAGCCGAACCGGATGCAGCAGGTGGCAGTGGTCAGCAGGAACCAGTACAGCACATAATAGCTTCTGGGCATCCGGTTCCCCGATACCGTGCAGAAGATCAGCTGGCCCACGGAAGCGCAGGTGGCGGCCAGGATGATATTGATCAGTTCATTGGCGCTGGCATACCGCCATACGCTTTTATAAAGCTTCCAGATCACGAAAAAGGCCAGGGTCAGCAGCACGTTGGGCACCATAATATGCTCATAGCTGCGCAGAAAAATCTCATCTATGCTTTTAAAGCTAAATTCATACCGGATATAAAGCGCGCCAAAGGATGTCACGATGATACACATGACATCCATCAGCACCAATGCGATAATCCGATTCAAAGGAATTTTTGTGAAGTTCCTGGTCTCCATTGTACATACCTCTCCCGTACATCAGCTGTGTCACTGCTTCTTCTCTTCCAGTGCACCCGTTCCGCCCTCCACCACTCCGTCCTGCTTCACCACGGAGAACACTGTCTTCACCAGACATTTCACGTCCATGACAAATCCCATCTTCTCCACATATTCCCCGTCCAGCTTTGCCTTTAGGGGAATGGGCAGTTCGTCCCGTCCATTGACCTGGGCCCAGCCGGTGAGGCCGGGCAGCACGTCATTGGCGCCGTACTTATCCCGCTCCGCGATCAGGTCGAACTGGTTCCACAGCGCAGGCCTGGGCCCCACAATGGCCATGTCCCCTTTCAGAATATTGATGATCTGAGGCAGTTCGTCCAGGCTGGTCTTGCGCAGAAATCTGCCGGTCTTAGTAATATACTGCTCAGGATTCTCCAAAAGATGCGTGGGCATATCCTTAGGCGTATCCGTCCGCATAGTGCGGAACTTCAGGATATAGAAATGGGTCTTATGGATGCCCACCCGTTTTTGCCTGAAAAGCACAGGTCCTTTGGAGTCCAGCCTGATCGCCACAATCAGGATCAGAAATACCGGCGACAGCAAAATCATGCCAATCATTGCCAGGACCCTGTCCAGGATTTTCTTTACCGTACTGTACATATAGTTACCTCATTTGCTTACTCTATATCCGGACTCCAGTCTATGTCCGAGTCGCCTCCTATACTGGGCTCTGGCGGCGGTTCGGGTGTGGGCTGCGGTGTGGGTTGCGGCGTGGGCTGGGGTGTGGGCTGGGGTGTGGGCTGCGGCGTGGGCTGGGGTGTGGGCTGGGGTGTGGGCTGCGGCGTGGGCTGCGGCGTGGGTTGCGATGCAGGTTTCGGCGTCGCAGTAGGCTGGGGTGTGGGCGTGGGCACTACCTCTCCGTTTTCGTCGTACGTCACACTTGTAGTCTTATACGGAAAATTCTCCCGGTTAGACCAGATATCAAAAGCCTCTCCGGGCCCCCCGGTATATTCGGACTTCTTATATTCTCCTACTATCACCCCCGCGGCATAGGTTCCCTGTTCCCACTGGGTATAGCCGGTCTCGCCGTTAAACTGCCATATCTCGAAATCTCCCTCATATTTTCCGTCTATGACGGTTGTCTGCAGCAGCCATGTAGTCTTTCCTGCCTGTTTGATTACCAGCATACTGCCGTTTTCTCCCGGGCAAAAGACATTGGCGTACGGCTCTCCCTGAATATCATACCCGATCTGCAGGGTCAGCAGAAGATTCGTTCCTTTCACCAGAGAATAGCTCCTGCTGCCCTCATAGACTCCCTGGCAGACCGTATCCAGCCATTCCTCATTGCTCACCATATGGATACCCTCGCCCAGGTATTCCGGAATCTCCAGGTTCTGGCGCAGCGTCGTCATGTCCTCCAGCATCGCAGCCTGCTCCTCTTCGGTCAGGTTCCCCGTCTGGTACTGCAGCGCTGCCGTCTCCGGATCCGGCGTCGGTTCCGGCTCAGGTTCCGGTGTCGGCTGGATCGTCTCCGTCAAATCCACGGCTTCCACGGTATCCACAATATCTCCGCCGGACGACTCGTCTGTCGTACCGCTGCCATCCCCGCATCCCGCCAGTATGGCCAGGGGCAGCAGACATGCTCCTATTTTGTATCTCCATTTTTTGCTCATAATATCCTCCCGTTTTGAGTTCCCCTCATACGGCCTCTCATTCCCGGCCGTTACCGTATGATACCGAAGTCCCTGGTCAATTGCCCTCCGCCGCGGTCTGCAGCGCATCCGCATCGCCAATCAGTTTCTCCAGGAACACATAAGACTCCGATCCCGGCTCATATCCGCCGCTTTCCAGCATTGTTTTCGCCAGATCATAAATGCTTCTCGCTTTCGCGGGTCCATAGATCACTACCTGTTGACCGTTTCTCTCCAGCACGGCATAACCGCGGAAAGCAAATTCTGTCTTGTACTGTTCTACCGGGATTCCCACCAGTACGCCGGTAAAGCGATACCGCTCATCCACCAGTTCAAATGCCACGTCTTTCATATTTCCGCTGCTGTCTATGCCATAGGAAATGCTTCCGGCTACCTTTGCCCCGTCCTTTATCATGGGATATTGACCCATGTTGGCGCTGTTCATGACCAGTGTGCCATACTCTTTCAGCACATAACCGTTTACCCCGGGCCTGATCAGCCGGGACCGCAGATCTTTGGAAATGCCGGTTTTCACGCGGATGCCCGTCTTCCCTTTGATGCGGATGGAAAATCCGTGATAGGTCAGCAAATCCTGCAGCCCCGGCTCCGCGGTGGCAGTATAGACCGTTCCGTTATGCGCCAGACTCCAGACATACATTCCTCTGGCCACGCCGGCCTCATCGTACCGATAGACCACAGCTGTTTTCACGTTCTCGTCAGGCGCGGCTGCAATCAGGCTGCCGTTCCTCAGCTCCCCCTGATAAGGCACGCCGTCCAGCCACATAACCGAATCCCCATAGCCCTCCGGCAAAGCCAATGCCACCTCCATAGACACAACCGGTTCCGCGCAGGGCTGCGCGGGCATGTTCTCATAGACCGGAATCTTGAACACAAAAGGGCTGTCAATGGCGCCTGCTCCCGCATAAAGCCTTTTGATGCTTTGTCCTTCCGTAGTGGGCGCCATAATGTTTTGCATATACTGATGGGTGTACGTGGCATACGCGTTGGCCGTACCGGGCGGGTTCACATTAAATTTCTGCAGATACAGGGTATCCTGGGCCCGCTTGATATAATTGGCCGAAATGAAATCCGCTCCGCCCCGAATGGCGCTGTCAGCGTTATTCCAGTTCTGCTCTTTCGCATGCTGCAGCCCCTTTGTGTAAATCTCCTCGTTTGTGGTGCCTGAAGCTTTGATATTGAAATAATTGTAATAACCCTCGTATCCCGGATAGGTTCCGGAGATCAGGGGCGAAGTCCCGTCCCCCTGCTCCTGCAGAACCCGGGCCGCCAGATGGAACGGGCTTACTTTCCGTCCCTCTTCCCTGCCCACTTCCCAGAACAGCTTTGCATAGGTTTTGTTGGTACCCGGCGCAAACTTCCCGCCGTCATCGCCATCCGTCATAAAAGTACCTTTTAGGAAACTCCTTACCGCTTCCTCGGTATGATATGTCTCATTATACGTCAAGGCTTCAAACTGAAAAATGGTATCTTCTTTCAGACCGTTCCTGGGATCCATGTACAGCTCCAGCGCTGCCCTGGAGGCATAGTACCAATTTCCGGTATCATAGAGACCGTTTTTAGCCCAGGCCGGAAGCGTTTTGTATACCAGGCTTCTTCCGTACAGCAGCTCATTAGATATCACGTCTCCCCAGTCCAAAGTCGTATTCATCTTCGCAAAGGTCCAGTTGGGGTGCGCCTTTTTCAGTTCCAAAAGCATGGGGCGGTAGCTCTCCGGGAACTGCTCGATGTCCGGGTAAGTTCCGTCGCCGTCCGCGGTATAGACCGCCGCATTCATGCCGAACGTCTCCTCCCATCCCAGGAAGCGCTCATCCGAGCAGGCCAGATAGGTCCTGGGCACATAGCCGTAAATCTCCTGGTTCCCATAATACAGCTTTACATAGTGCCAGACCTCCAGATTCTCATCCACCGCCAAGCCCAGGATATTTACGGTCTGGCCGCTGAGCACAGTGACTGCCGTCCGGCTGTCGTAGGAGGGCGATACCCGCACCGGATACGCATCGCTTAAATAGACCAAAGCCATGATATCCCTTTCCGCGGCAATTTCGGCCAAAGCCTCCCCCGCCATACGGACCCATTCCGCCGTCTCCTGGTCCGTCCAGGGTTCCTCTCCCGTCCCGGCGGTCTGTACGGTATCCGTCCCAGGTTCGCTTCCCGGCGTCTGCCCGGCTTCCGTCCCAGGCTCGCTTCCCGGCGTCTGCCCGGTTTCCGTCCCAGGTTCGCTTCCCGGCGTCTGCCCGGCTTCCGTCCCAGGCTCGCTTCCCGGTGTCTGCCCGGCTTCCGTCCCAGGTTCGCTTCCCGGCGTCTGCCCGGCTTCCGTCCCAGGTTCGCTTCCCGGCGTCTGCCCGGCTTCCGTCCCAGGTTCGCTTCCCGGCGTCTGCCCGGTTTCCGTCCCAGGTTCGCTTCCCGGCGTCTGCCCGGCTTCCGTCATCTGGCCGCCTCCCGGTGTCCCAATGCTCCCGGATTCCTGCGACTCTCCCGATGCCTGGCTGCTTTCCGCGCTCTCTCCCGGTGCCTGTGCGCCCTCTCCAGACTCTGTCCGGCCGTTTTCCTGCGCAGCCCGTACATACGGCACGGGCCATTGAATGCCGGCGCCCAGCAAAGCAGCTATTGTCAGTATTCCGCATATGTACCTTCCGTATTTTTTCAACCTTACTCCCATCTGACCGCCTCAGCGGACCCGTAAATCATAGTATTGGCAGCTTCCGGTTCCAGCCGCCGTCCAACCTGATCCAGCATACCATATCATCTGCCGGGCCGCCATGGCAATTTCTTCCGGCTGCCCGAAATCCAAATTTCGTTTCTGCCCATCCCCGTCTCTCCATATCCCTCCAGGCCTGCCCGGCGTCTCCGGCTCATGCCCGCAGACGCCAGGCCGCATGCAGCTTCCGCAGCGTCTTGGGCGCTATGGCGAACAGGGTGTGATACAATTTGTTTTTTCCGGTCAGAATCCGGTTTGTCATGGCTCTGCCCCAGTTTTTACGCAGATATGCCACTATTTTCCGGTAGACCCGGTTATCCTTTGTCATCTGTGAAATGGGAATATGCAGCAGATATTCCAACCTCTGGAAAATCCCGAATCGAAAAGCCGTCTCCCTCAGTTCCGGATACTCCCTTTCCACGATTTCCCATACCATATCCGCATTGTCCACACTGTCCCCGTAAACCGGCGAGAAGTTCTCCCTGTCCGCTTTCCGGGAATTGCTCCCTATGCGGTAAAATACATGGTAAGCCTGCTTGGGCAGGGACAGTACCGCCCCCATCTGCGGCAGCATACGCACCAGCAGATGAAAGTCCTCGTTCAGCTTGTCCACCGGAAAGGCATCCTCCGGAAATAAGTCTTTCCGCACCAGCTTGGTACAGAACGAACAGTCTCCCACATGCAGCAAAAGTTCTCTCATAAACTGCCTGTTTTCTATCAACACCGTCTCTTTGGGCGGCACACAGATATCCGGCAGGGGATTTCCATTTTCATCCGTCTCGTCTCTGGCCACCTGGGCTGCGGATACCTGATATTCCCGGATGCCCTTTATAAGCAGCTCATACATTTCCGGTGACAGGTAGTCGTCGCTGTCCACAAAACCCACATACTCTCCCGACGCATGCCTCAGCGCCAGATTCCTGGCAGAGGAGGAACCGCCGTTCTCCTTGTGGAAAACCCTGATCCGCTCATCCTCCGCCGCCAGGCTGTCGCAGAGCGTTCCCGTCCCGTCCGTAGAGCCGTCGTCCACCAAAATGATCTCCAGCCGGGTATAGGTCTGGGCCGTAATAGAATGGACGCATCTGGGCAGATAGTCCTTTATATTATAAACTGGTACAATGACTGTTATCAAGGGAGTTTCCATTATATTAAGCTCCATATGTTTTTGCGAATATAAATATATCTTATTCCGTCTTCCTTATACTTCTCGTCATGCGCCTGCGGCGTTACAAACAATCGGCATATATCCAAAATTGCGCAAAGTGTATACGATTCTCCTTGGCATTCTTTTGTGCGCTGCTTACCCTTTCAGCCTCTATGCCTTTCGGCTGTGTACAAAATATTTGCCCGCTTCTCCGACAATACTCTAGCCGGCGCACAGGGCGCGTATCCGCCGTCTTCCCCAGGCCTGTCAGGCATTTCCGCGGACCTTTTCCCACTCCCGGCCATACGGCCCGCCGTCTTTCCCTCTGCCGTTTTTTTCTCGGCAGAGTCTGCCGTTTTCTTCCTGGCAGACTCCGCCGCGTCCGCCCCGGCGCAGTCTGCCTCCCCGCACGCTGCCCCGGCCACTGTCCTGATCAGCTCCAGCAGCCGCAGGGCGGCATTCTCCGCATTCCACACTTCCGTGATGGTCCGGTAAGCCTCTCTCCCCAGTTCCCGGCAAAACTTTCTGTCCCGCAAAAGCCGCTCCGCGGCCGCAAACAGCCGGGCCGGCCTTTTGTCCCGGTACACCAGCCCGTTTTCCCCGTTTCTCACCAGAAAGGGTACCGCGCCGATCATATGATCCGCTACAAGAGCGCAGCCGCTGTTCATGGCCTCATTGGCCACGGCTCCCCAGCCCTCTTTCCTGTCGCTGGTAAACAGATAGATGTCCGCCTGCTCCATATATCCGCGGACCTGTTCCGGCGGCTGAAAGCCCAGAAAGGAGACACAGTCCCCCAGTCCGTACTTTGCCGCCAGCGCCTCTGTCTTAGCCCGCAGCTCTCCGTCCCCGATAATATCCAGGTGGAATGCCAGCCCCTTTTCTTTCAGAAATCTTGCCGTCTCCACCGGAAGCTCCGGATGCTTCCAGTCGATCATCCTGGCCGCCCAGAGCAGATAGGGTATTTTCTCTTCCCCATATCCTTTCTGTCGTAAAAGCATATCCACATCATAGGTTTTTGTCTCGGGGAAATAACCCCAGCAGTACATTTTCCCCGGATAAGACCGGATAATATGAAAATCCGAAGCCACATAGGCCCCTGCGCACAGCAGCCATACGGGCCCTTTCCGGTACCTGGTATGGTCATGGTACTTCTTCCAAAGCCCCCTGGGCGAAACGGCTTTCCACTGTCCCTCCTTGTACAGGCGCTCACTGATACGGATCACAGGCTTGCCGGCCTCCAGCCTTTCCTTTATATAGCTCTCCTCATCCGTACCCCCGAACAGTACCATATCCTGGTCCAGAATCAGCTCCCTGCAGGCCCGGGGCTCCTCATAGTACCGGCGCACATACCCTGGTCTCTCCTCCTCATGCCATCCCATACGGACCCGCTCATCCTCCATGGGCTCTGTCTCCACAAAAGTAAAGCCGCCCTCCAGAAGCCGGTTCATGGCATTGCAGAAAGGAATCTGATGATGATTGATGTAATTGGATACAAAGGCTATTCTACAGGATTTTCTCATATATTTCCACCAGTTTCTGATAATTTCGCTCCCTGTCATGGGTGCGCAGCGCATGGGCCCTTGCATTTCTACAATATTCGTCCCGTTTCCCGGGATCCCGCCACATCCGGATCACCGCCTCTGCCAGACGCCCGGATACGGCCTCCAGCTCCTCTTCGCCTGCCCCGCCCTCCGGCGTCTTATTGCCGGCAAATCCCCTGTACAGGATACCGTCCACATCCCCTGTGAAGATACTGGAAATGCCCCCCACGTCCGCGCTGACGCAGGGAACCCCCAACAGCATGGCCTCCCCCAGGGAATTGGGAGAATTCTCCACACTGGAGCAGCACACGAACAGACTGCTCTTCAGATATCTGTCCCGCATCTGTGCCGCGTCCAGCTTTCCCAGGAAAGTCACCCGCTCCTCCAGCCCCTTGTTCTTCAGCAGGCTTCGCAGATATTTCCCATACGCCGAGATCTTCAGCTTCTGCTTCAGTGTCCCATAGGCCACAAGGCTGTTTCCCGCCACATAGACCTTTGTCTGCGGATACGCTCTTAAAATGGCCGGCAGCGCCGACAGCATATAATGCAGTCCCTTTATGGGATAATCCCCCTGACTTAGAAAAATGGAGTAAGGTTCGCACCGCCCGGCATCCCATACCGGCCCGTAGAATTCTTTCCGCAGGCTTTCGTTCATCATGTGATAACAGGCGGCGGGATTCCACCTTTCGGTGTGCATCCTGTCCCAATGGGTGCGGCCGGTAAGGTTCCCCGCCAGCTCCACGGCCTCCCGTTCCATACGGCCCCGCAGGGCGAATTTCTCCTGCTGTCTGCGCAGGCTGTCCCCTTTCAGCCAGTCCCGCAGCGTCACACTGCGGATCACCCGGTCCGGCAGATCCGCGTAATAGCACTCCGCGTATACGGCGCAGAGCCCCTGGATCCCCAGCAGCAGCCTGTCCTTTCTGGGGAAGATCCTGCACATTGCCAGGGTGTGGGGGTACTCCGTGCCGAAGCAGTGTACAATATCAGGCTCTACTATAGAGACGATTTTTTTCAGCGCCGGTTCCAGCCTTTGGTCATATTTTTCCGCATGGCCCACGTCTTCCGGGAATCCGTAAAAAGAAATTTGCGCTTCCCCTGCCCGTGCGGTTCCGCTGCGGATGTCCTCTCCCGGGGAAATCCCGTCCCCGGACAGCGGAAACGCCACTGACAATTCGATTCCGCTCCCGCCTGCCAAAACCGCTTCCGCCATTCCGCTGACCCAGCCCTCCTTATTGGAAGCCTCGATCCCCAGCTGAGCCGCGCAGGCCGGCAGGGGCAGATTACATAGCCACAAAACTTTCATAAGCCCTCTCCGTCCTTTAATTGAAAATCCAGTTCAAATACGGCAGCAGCCTTACGTCTACCGCGTACATCCCTCTCAGCAGCAGGAGGAAATATCCTCCGAATGCCGCGATCACCCCCGCCCGGCACAGTCTCCGCAGCCATTTTTGCGGAATCCGTTCCGACAGCCTGGGAATCAGGAACACCTGGGAGATGATCATATAATACCCCACCCTGGATATCTCCGGGATAAAAGAACCGCAGCAATACACCGTCAGTCCGAATATGTTCAGGAAAAAGTAAAATCGATTGACCATATTCTCACGCAGGCTCCGCCTGTAGCAAAACAGACTAAAAACCAGCACACAGCCGCTTTTTAAAATATTGGCATAGGAAATCTGCCCCCTGTCAAACGCGGAATCCCGGTAAAAGGGATAGAAGAAAAAGATAATCTCGCGGCACAGATCCTGCCCGAACACCAAAGTCCCCAGGACAAAGCCCCCCGCAATATAATGCCATTTCTTCAAAGGCGCCGCCGCAAGATACCGCGCCGCAAGATACACCGGAATCACCAGCAGAACGGACTTATGGATCATGGCTCCTGCCAGAATGGTCAGAATAAACTTGCCGTATTCCCCCCGAAGCACATATTTCATGGAAAATAAAGCCATTGCCAGCGCCAGATAATATCTCACTGAGTTGAGACTGTTGAAATAATATCCCCCTGTCATCAGCAGATAGAGGGAAAAGGCAAAATACTGCCCCTGCTCCCGGAGGGCTCTCACAAAGAACCAAACTGTCACAATGGAAAAAAAGCCAAATACCGGCAGATAATTGTCATAGCCAAAGAACAACTGAAGCCATTTTACAATATAATTAAAACCAGGCTCCGAGGCCACATGGCGCCCCTGGGCGATCAGCTTGAAATTGTCCCTGTATACCCAATAGTCATTGCCCACCGCGATCCGGCAGGCTGACACGGCTGTCATAAGACAGAAGACTGCCGCCGCCGCGATCCGGTTCCTGGCTTTCTGCCTGTCGCAGATACCGTCTCCTCCGCCCTCCTCCGGCCCGGGAAAGCATCTGCGGCCTCCCCTGATATACCCGGGCACATATTCCCGATTGTCCACGCACAGCCCCAGCGCCACTGTGACGACTGTCAGAAAAATATAGACAAAAGCGCTCCGTTCCATTCGTCATCCTCTCTGCCGTACTTTCCGGCAATGCCCGCAGTCTCGGCTCCCGCCCCTGAACGGTAACTTTAGAGCCCGGGCATCTGTCATTCCCCACTCTCCCCAGGCCCGAAGTCCTTTCCCCTGCCCCCGGCCATCCACCGGTACGCCTGCCCAAAAGGTATCTCCGCGCACAGCTTATCCCGGTGGGCCAGGAGAAACCGCACCGCCATAAGCCGCCACGCCTTTCCGTACAGATAGCGGTACAGCACCCCCTTGTCCCGGAAAAATTTCTCGTCATAGCCCGTAAACCAGGTAGACTCTCCGGCAGCCTCCCGGCCGATGGTCACCGGCGCCGTATACACCGAATATCCCTTATCCATAAATTCTTTTAAGAACAAGCTGTCTTCACCGCTCCCGTACTTTGCGCCTCCTCCAAACAGCAGGGAGAATGTCACGCCGGAGGAAAGGAGGCTCTCCCTACGCACGGCAAAGCTCACCGCCCCGTATCGGCCGCAATTATACCAGTGAACCTTTCTCCGCTCCGTGATATGATAGGTTCTGCGCGCCTCCTCCACGGTTATGTTAAAGAGAATCATATCCGCCTTTGGATTGTCCGCAAACTCTGCCGCTATCTTTTCCGCATATCCCGGCTCATACACAATGTCGGCATCGGAAAAAAGGCAGATATCCCCGTCTGCCCGCAGGATGGCCTCGTTGCGGCTCCTGCCCACCCCTCTGTCCGGAAATGAGCAGAACAGCACCTGACAGCCCTTATACGTTATTTTTTCCAATCCCAGCCTGTCGCACTGGTTGATGATCACAGCGTCCGACCGGATTCCCATCCGCTCCAGCAGCGCCATGGGCTCCTCGTTCATCACAGATGCCAGCACCTGAACCCTCATATGCCTCTCTCCACATTTTGCTGTCTGCCGCCTGCCCGCTTCCCGAAATCATAGCTCCGAAGCAGCCTCTCATCCGCCTGCCACAGTATGGCAGCCGTCACCTGACAGTCCTGCTGCCCCAGATACTCCAATACCCGCTCAAATGCCCTGCCCGCGTGGCTTCCCGCTTTCACCGCCAGCAAAATCCCCTCCGCCTCCCGAAGCTGCCTTGCTGTCCGGGGCTCCCGCAGGGGCGAGGGAACCGTAAACCATCTTTTGTCGACAATGTCCGGACATACCGCTTTCAGGCGTTCCAGCACCTCCGCCTCGTCCACTTCCTCCTGAACCGCGCAGACGGCAATCCCTTTTCCGGAAGTTTCCTCCCGGCTCTGCCCCTGACTTTTCTCCCCCGGGAAGAAATAGTGCAGGTTTTCCGCCAGTTCCCTGCTCTCAATGGTGCCTGCGCACTTTATGCCGTAGCGCTTCCAGACGGACCCGGGCAGCCAGATACTGTCGTCCCCCGTCTCCTTTAAGAGCAGAAGCACCATGGCAAAAAAGCAGGACAGCACCGCGCTGAGCGCAAACGCCCGCCCCGGTCTCACGTCCCTGACCACTTCCTCTGCCTCACTGCCCGGGTCAACCAGGGCAATGGAGGCAATCTCTCCTATGGAATCCGCCAGTTCCCCTGTCATGGCTGCCTCCACGGCCCGTGCGATTTCAACGCTTTTCTCCGGGCTGTCCGATGTGATGACCGTGGAGGGCATCCGCAGGTCCGACAGCACCTGGGCGCGGATCATGGCTGCCAGTTCCCTGCCGCTTACCAAAGCCGTATCCCCGCCCGACCGCTCCAGATGCCCCTCCACCGCATCCAGGAACATCTCTGATTGCATATAAGTGTTCCAGCTTACCTCATTGATATATACATTTGCGATATCCTGCTGGTTCTCCACCGCGTACTCCACATGGTAGACGGATGTGGCCGCATAGGTGCGGTCCCCCTGCAGGAGCACGTTTTTTACATAATACCCGCCGCCGAATACAAGCGTGCCAAGCAGCGTGACCGCGGCCACAAACGGCAGCCTGCGCAGCAGACGCAGAAACGTCAGCCGCAGGTCAAACGGTTCTTTCCCATAATAGCCTCTCCACATATCATTCCTCATCTCTTCTGCCTGTGCTCTCCTGACGTTTTTTCTGCTCTTCCCGCAGAGCCGTGATCTGCTCGGTCTCCACGCCCTCGGTGCTGTCCGGCCAGAACAGAACCTTTAAAGTCAATAACATAAGCTTGAAATCCAGCATCACAGAGTAATTCTCAATATAAGTCAGATCCAGCTTCAGCTTGTCATAGGGAGATGTATTGTACTTTCCATACACCTGGGCAAAGCCGGCCAGCCCGGCCTTGACTTTCATCCGGTAGGCAAACTCCGGCATGACCTCCAGATACTGGGCGATGATTTCAGGACGCTCCGGCCTGGGCCCGATAAAGGACATATCGCCTTTCAGAATGTTCACCAGCTGGGGCAGCTCGTCCAGCCTGCATTTGCGGATGAACATTCCCACGGGGGTGATCCGGCTGTCGTTTTTCCTGGCCAGCCTTGCCACGCCGTCATTCTCCGCATCCGTCCGCATACTCCGGAATTTCATGATATAGAATTCCCTTTGGTTCAGGGTACAGCGCACCTGTTTGTACAGCACCGGGCCGCCGTCGTAAAGCTTGATGGCCAGAGCCGTAAGCAGCATAAAGGGAGACGCGATCACCAGCAGGATCAGTGCCCCCATGATGTCAATACACCTCTTTACCATACGCTGCTCCACGGTAAGACTGTACTCCCTGGTCACAAGCATAGGGCTGTCAAACACATGGAGCTCCTCCGCCCCCATCAGGATCACATCCGTTATCTTCGGCAGCAGATAAAAGCGGATGGAATGTCCATAGCAGAATTTGATCAGAGGCGTCCTGTCCGTAACCGAGATGTCCCCAAGCACCACGGCGTTGCACTCACCCTTTTCATAGGACTCCAGAATCGCCCTGCAAACCGCGTCGAACCCTTTCCCCACATGGATTGTCTTCGTAATGATATATTTGTCCTTACGCAGCTCGAATTTGCTGCGGATATTCTCTATGGGTCTGTCCCCGTGGATCAGCAAAAGCTTTCGGGGCGGAAAAATAATGCGGTAAATCCGGTTGGCCACATTGATATATACGATCACCACAGCCGTCTGCTGCACCATCATGATAATGAACACATCCGGCACAAAAGGCTGCGCAGCCATCACGGAAAGCTCCGCGTAGATCAGGATATTTGCCATCAGGGTGGCAAAGACCTGGGAGAAGATCAGCTCTACATTTTTGAGATACCCCAGCCGGATTCCTCCGTACATGGAAGACAGCAGAAACAGCAGTACAGCATAGATAGAGATCTCCAGCACATGTCCTTTGCCCTGAAAATAGCGCAGCGGCTCCACCACGCTCCATCTGAACTGTACCTGCCAGTAATAGGCAAACAATGCCACTTCCAGCCCCAGGCACACCGTGGTCAGCCCCAGGTTGATCAGCCTCTTAAATGTCTCCCGATATCTCAGTTTCTTTTCATTGGTACTTAGATTCACGGCACAATCCTCCCTTACTACAGTCTTCTCTTCACGGCCCTGACTGCCCAGAAACAGAAATGCCAGGCGCTGCGGGGCAGACTTAAGCCCTCGGCGCGACGGTAGAGATGCCAGATTCTGCGTATGGCCTCCAGCTTATTGGCGGACAGTGTACTGCCCGAGCGCCGATACCGGACCAGGTTCTCGTCCAGTCCGTAAGCCGTGTACCCCTTTCGCAGCACCCTAAACCAAAGCGCCGTATCCTCGCTTTTGATCACCGGCATCGCAAGCTCTTCCTTTCCAATCTTTGCAGTGTCAAACATGACCGTAGTGGTAAAAATCGTGGTATTGCTCAAAGCCTGCCTGTAGCACAAGGTCCGGGGCACATGCACCACTTTACCGGTCCCCCGGCCCTGTTCATCCGCGAATTCATAGCCGGTAAAGGCGAATGCGGCTCCTGTCTCCCGGAGGAAGCGCAGTTCCTTTTCCAGCTTCTTTGGCGCCCACAAATCGTCCGCGTCCAGATAGGCAATGTATCTTCCCCGGGCTTCCTCCAGTCCCCGGTTCCTGGCTCCCGCAGCGCCTATGTTGGAGGGCTGCCGGAGCAGGCGTATACGGGAATCCTCCCTCTCTTCCATACAGCGCCTGATGGCTGCCAGGCTCCCGTCGCTGCTGCAGTCCTCCACCAGCAGAAGCTCCCAGTTCTCATAAGTCTGGGCGGTGACGCTGGCAATGGTTTCCCCTATATATTTTTCCGCATTGTATACAGGCACGATGATGCTGACCAGCTCATCCATAGCTTTCCTCTTTTCCCATGGCCTTCACTGCAGGCCATGTACCGTAACAGTCCTCTAAAACAAGGTAAAGACAATATAGTCTCCAAACCTCCTGGCCGATATTCCCAGCGCCGCTTCCATGTGCTGTGTCAGCTCCCCGGGAACTCCCGAGGGGAACAGGATGCAGTTGACTCCCATTGCCGCCGCGTCTTCCATCCGCCGCTCCAGTGTATCGAACATCTCCGCCTTGTCCTCCTCCGGCATCCACACTCCCGCAGACTGCTCCACCCAGTCCATCCACCGGTACAAATCGGATACTTTCCCGTCATAAGTGTCATAGGCATATGCGTTCAGGGACTCGTCCCACAGGTTTCTGCCATAGGCAAGTCTGATCCCTCCGTCCGCCTCCCTGACATACTCCAGGATACTTTTGGGGGCCAGGAGGCATATCTCCTCCCCGGGATAATTCTCCGAAAGCAGCCCGGCCACGGCATAGGCCTCTTTCCTCTCCGCATTCTCCCGGGCTCTCCCCTCGGCGTCTCCCCCCAGGCTTCCGCCCAGTAAAAGAGCCAGTAAAAGCAGCAATGTCACAGCCACTGCCCTGGGCCGGCCGCCGTCGTCCTTTCTCTCCCACTGCTCCGCCAGAAATACCGTAAGCCCATAGGCCGTCACGGAGGTCAGGGGGACCAGGCTCCAGATCCACTCATAATCATAAAATTTTGTCTGGTACAGCATCAGCGGAACCGCTGTCAGGGGCAGGATACAGCATACCGCGGACACGGAGGCATAGACCGCAAGCACTCTTACCTCCTTTGCCTTTCCGGTAAACCACAGATACAGCAGGGCAATCAGCAGAAAAGCAGCCATTTTTCCGCCGCTCTTATAGTCCGCCCAGCCCATGCCCGCATTCCGAAAGAGTTCCATCATGTGGCGTCACCCCTTTCCGCGCTGTGGCCGGTCTTTCCGTTTGCGGATGTCCCCGGAAGCTTTCGGCACAGCAGCTGTACCACCGTCACCCCTGCGCCCACTGCCAGGCAGACGCCGCAGCCGTAAAGTGTCCAGACTATGCAGGCCTCCGCCAGAATGCACAGAAAGACTCCCAGGCGTCTCCGCCTCAGGCACAGGGACAATGTCCACGGCACAAGCACGCCTCCCCGGACGGCCACTCCCTGCCAGCCGCTGCACAAAAGCCCGAATCCCACCATTCCGTAGCGGTAAGCTCCCACCCATAAGAGAACGGATACCCCCAGCAAAAACCAGGCTCTCTTCTTTCCGTCCCCGGGGAACAGCGCCCTGCCAAGCAAAGAAAAAGAGACATAGCTGCTTAACAGCACTGCCATGGGTACAATCCTTTGAACCATAACCGCAGGCGCAATCCCCGTCCATCTGCACAGGCTTGCGTACAGGGTAGGCAGGCACAAGATCTTCAGCCGAAGCGGCATTCCTTCCGTATAAGGCATTCCGGTCATTGGATTCACCTGATAAATGCCGTCGGAGACCAGGAAGCTTTCCACCGTCTCCGCCATCATGTCGCCCCGCCTGTAAATAGCATTCCCCATACCGATAAAAATAAGCTGCGAAATTACCGTCATCGCAAATATCACATATAAAAGTCTCTGTCCCGGAAGAAAGTCCCCTTGCCTTTCCCTGTGGAATGCCGGAAAAATATGCTTTCTTCCCGCTGTCAGGAAGACAATGCCCGATACCGCCAGGACCCCCAGACAGACGGCGTACAGCCTGGAACAGTCCGTAAATGACAGCTTCAGAAAAACAGCCGCCAGATGTGAAACCTCCGCCAGGCCGATCACGCCAATCTCCCCTATCATCAGACAGTCCCTGAAAGTATTTTTTCTCACTTCCCAAAACTCCCATCCGGCTGTTTCCAGCCTAATCCTAACTTTGTGTCAACATTCTACCACACTTGTCCCCTAAAGTCCACAAAAGCAGCCGGATTTTGTATCCGGCTGCTTTTCATTCCCGCAGTAAGAAGCATATCTATCTTCTGTTGTTTCCTCCGTGCAATCCTACATAGCCTTGATATCCAGTCGAACCTTGTCCGCGATGCGGGCTATGTATTCGCTATTCGTAGGCCTGGTTCTGCCCGATGACGCGGAATATCCAAACATTTTTTCAAAGGTTTCTGTATTTCCTCTGTTCCATGACACCTCAATAGCATTGCGTATGGCTCGTTCGACTTTCTGATCTGTTGTCTTGAATCTTCTGGCAATCGCCGGATACAGCAGCTTCGTCACACTGGTCACCACCTCCATGTCTCTTCCGGAGAGCAGGATAGCGCTTCTGAGGTAATGATATCCTTTTAGATGTGCCGGTACTCCTACATCCAGCATGATCTCCGTTATATATTTTTCAAGGTCACAATCTTTAACTGCAGTAATCTCCATACGAATTCCCCTTTCTTATGTTGACTGCAGCTTCTTAACTACGATGAACACATTCATTTTACCATATAAATCTTTTCGGGAAAAGGTATTAGGCCGCTAAGAATTCGTTAAGACTTTTTATTAACTTTCTAAAAGCGCTCCCGCACCAAATAAATCGGCCGCTTTTTTACCTCCATATAGGTCTTGGCCAGGTACTGTCCCAATATCCCCGTACAGAAGAACTGTACGCCGCTGGTCATCAGGATAATGCATACCAAAGAGGGCCAGCCGGACACCGGGTCTCCGAAGATCAGCTTGCGGACAATGATGAACGCAATCATCAAAAACGCCACTACGCAGAAGAACACCCCCAGCACAGAGGCCAGCATCAGAGGCATGGTGGAAAAAGCGCAGATGCCGTCCAGGGAATACAGAAACAGCTTCCAGAAATTCCACTTGGTCTCCCCTTTCAGTCTCTCCACATTTTCGTACTCCATCCATTTTGTCCGAAATCCTACCCAGCCGAAGATTCCTTTCGTAAACCGGTTGTACTCCCCCATGGACAGAATGGCATCCACCATCTGTCTGCTCATGAGCCGGTAGTCTCTGGCGCCGTCCATGATCTCTGTCTTGGAGATTCTCTTCATGAGACGGTAGAACATCCTAGCGAAAAAGCTTCTCACGGGCGGCTCCCCCTTTCGGGAGACTCTCCTGGTGGCCACGGAATCATATCCCTCGTCTATATAAGAGAACATTTCCGGCAGCAAGGCAGGGGGATCCTGCAGATCCGCATCCATCATCACCACATAATCGCCTCTGGCATTCTCAAGCCCTGCATAAATTGCCGCTTCCTTTCCGAAATTCCTGGAAAAGGATACCAGATGCACCCTTTCGTCCCGCTCCCGCAGCTTCTTCACTTCCCGGACCGTTCCGTCCCCGGAGCCGTCGTCCACATACAGCAGCTCCAGCGCAATCCCTTTTTCCGCGAAAAAAGACTCATTCTTCATAAACTCTTCATAGAAAAAAGGGACGTTCTCCTCTTCATTATAACAGGGCACCACCACAGTCAGCAGGCTCATGCTCATTTAAGCCTCCTTTTGTCAGAATATTTCCTTTAGTATACCTGTTTCCTCTGTAATCTGCAAGCAAAAAAGCCCGGCAGCTTCACTTTTATTCTTTTTGTTTCTTTTTATTTCTTAATTTTTTGTCAATTGGGTGACTCCTGTCGTCTTTTGTGATAAAATAGTCGTATTCAGTGCGTCTATCCGCATTGATGTAACAGGAGAACACACTATGAAAAAAATAAAAATCTGCATTCTTATTCTGCCCCTGCTGATGGGGCTGGCGGCCTGCGGGCAGGATGAGGTTCCTGAGAATCCCATTGTTTCGCAGTCCAGTGAGTCTGCTCCCGCCGACGTTACCCCCGCGCCCAAGGCGCCTGACGATCTGCCCTCCGCCTCGCCGGAGGTCGTCACCGAGGATGATACCCTCCCCCCAAACCCGGGCATGGTCCGCAGTCCTCTGACCAATGAGTGGGTGGATCCCGAAGTGGCCGAAACCCGTCCCATAGCCGTGGTCATTGCCAATGAAGCCAATGCCATTCCCCATTACAATCTCTCAAAGGCCTCCGTGGTCTATGAAGCCAATGTGGAGGCGCGCATGTCCAGGCTCATGGCTGTCTACGAGAACTGGTGGAATCTGGAGAAAATCGGCAATGTCCGCAGCCTGCGCACCTACTACATGTACTGGGCCTTTGAATGGGACGCCTTTGCCGTTCATTTCGGCGGCCCGTACTTTATCAATGACCTGCTTGCCCAGGAAACTACCCAGACGGTAGACGGCAATCTGGACTCCGACGCAGGTGCGTTCTTCCGTACCTCGGACCGGCCGGCCCCTCACAACGGATACGCATCGGGCCCCGAGCTGTCCAAGGTCATCAATCAGAAAGGTTACCCTCTGAAATACAGAGGTCTCACAGATGCCAGCCATTTTCTGTTTGCCAGCAAGCTCAATCCCAATACCCTGAGCCAATACGGTGCCGAGGCCAAAAACGCCACCTACATAGATATGTCGGGCTGCTATCCCCTGACCAGATGCTATTTCGAGTTCAACGAAGAGGACGGCCTGTACTATCGGTCCCAGCATCTCTCCGGCAGTGTGGACGGTCCCCATACGGATTCCAACGGAACACAGCTGACCTTTAAGAATATCCTGGTGCAGTCTGTCAAATACGAGGAGCTGGGGGCAGGCTATCTGGCTTTCCAGTGCCATGATTCCACCAGAGACGGCTGGTTTTTCACCAATGGGAAAGGCATCCATGTGAACTGGGAGAAGACCACTGATTACGGGGCTACCAGATATTATGACGATTATGGGAACGAAGTCGCGCTGAACACCGGAAAGACCATGATATGCGTCATTGAAGAGAAGGACAATTTCACTTTCAGATAAAAAATGTGCCGCTAAAAAAGTGCCGCTAAAGCGGCACTTTTTGTTTTCCTTTATTCGCCCAATCCATTCTCCACTGCGTGCACCAGGGAATCCAGGGCCTCTTTCTCGTCCTCCCCCTCGCAGAAAAATTCTATCTCATCCCCGCTTTTCACGCAGGCCCCCAGAACGCTCAGCACACTCTTGGCATTGGCTGTGCTCTCTCGGAACCGAAACGTGATCAAAGATTTGAACTGCATTGCTTCCTTGCACAAGATCCCTGCCGGCCTCAGATGCAAGCCAGTAGGATTCTTGATTACTACTTTCTGACTTACCATTTTATCCTTCCTCCAATCGCTTCCCCGTATTATATACCTCTATCTCCAGGATATCTTTTCTCCTCCGTGTCATTATGATACCATGCCCGTCCGCCAAATACAAGTCGGATTTTCGTCAATCGTCCCAATCAGAACATGACGTCCTGTATCAGTGTCGCAAGCTTTTCCGCTTCCTCCCGGATGATCTGTCTGTCTTTGCCCTCTATCATGACGCGCACCAGCGGTTCCGTCCCGGAAGGCCTGATCAGCACTCTGCCCTCTCCGGCAAATTCCGTTTCCAGCCTGCGGATTGCCTCGGCGATCACCGGGTATTCCATATACTTCTCTTTCTTGTGATTGGCCACTTTCGCATTGACCAGAGCCTGGGGCAGTACCTCCATAATCCCTGCCAGCTGGGACAGGCTCTTCCCCGTGTCCACCATGACCTGGAGCAGATGCAGCGCGCTCAGCAGTCCGTCCCCGGTGGTATTTTCGTCCAGAAAAATAATATGTCCCGACTGTTCGCCGCCCAGGCTGGCCCCGATCTCTTTCATGCGTTCCAGGACATAACGGTCGCCTACTTTGGTCTGTTCTATGGTCAGCCCGTTCTTTTCCCCCATCAAAAAGAAGCCCAGATTGCTCATAACCGTAGCCACAATGGTATCCTTTTTCAGCTTTCCGTTGTCCCGCATATGATTGCCCACAATGGCCATAATCTGGTCGCCGTCCACAATCTCGCCGTTTTCGTCCACTGCCAGCAGTCTGTCCGCATCCCCGTCAAAGGCAAGACCGATATTGGCCTTTTCATATACCACCCTGGCCTGCAGCTCTGCCATATGAGTGGAACCGCAGTTGGCATTGATATTGGTGCCGTCCGGATTGTTATGAATGGCTACCACGCTGGCTCCCAGTTCTTTCAGAGCCTCCACAGAAGTATAGTAGGATGCCCCCTCCGCACAGTCCACTACGATTTTCATTCCGTCCAATGCCACCGCCACTGACTGAATCGCATGATTGATGTATTCCTCTCTGGCGTCGGTGCGGTATTTCACTTTCCCCACTGCAGTCCCCGTGGGAAATTTCACATCCGGCATATGGTTCCTGATCAGCCATTCGATCTCGTCCTCCAGCTTGTCGGGCAGCTTGTAGCCGTTTCCGTCGAAGAATTTGATGCCGTTGAACTCCACGGGATTGTGGGAAGCGGATATAACCACGCCTGCGTCTACCTTGTACTTCTGGGTCAGATATGCCACCGCGGGCGTAGGCATGATACCTACATAGACGCAGTTCGCCCCCACGGAACAGGCTCCCGCCATCAGGGCATTCGCCAGCATATCGCCGGAGATACGGGTATCACAGCCTACCATGATAGTAGGTTTGTGTTCTTTCTCTTTGGTCAGGACATAGGCTCCCGCCTGCCCCAGCTGCATGGCCATCAGAGGGGTCAGTTCTTCATTGGCAATCCCCCTTACGCCATCCGTTCCAAATAATCTGGCCATTTCTATTCTTCCTCCAATTTATTGATATTCAGTCTCACGGATATCTCATTCCTGATATTCACATCATCCGGCACTGTAAATACCGCCTGAATTTCATGCACGCCGGACGTCAGCTCCTGGATATCCTCCTCGGTCATCCATGCTCCCACGTCAATGGTGCCCCGCACCTCGCTCTGATTCACGGCAGCCACCGCGCTTTCCAGTCCGGAGATCCGCAGCCTGTATGTCTGCTGTTCCTCCGCGAACTCCCATTCATATCCCTCCGGCAGATTGATTACGGAAATACTTCCCTGGGGAATCACCAGATTCCTCTCCACCACGGGCTCAATATGCACAGTGACCGTCACTCTTCCGTTAAAGCTGCTGTCCGCCAGGCTGGCATTGTCCAGATACTTCCGGATATCTATGACTTTCTCTACGTTTTCAGTCGCCTCCGTGATGTCCAGTTCCCTCTCCGGAATGGTGATCTTGTTGATCTCCGCCAAGGCGGAGGCGGTCCCGGCTATCATCACGCTGGCAGGATCACATTCCACCTGACCCGTTGCCACATATCCCTCCGCCGCCGTACCTGAATAGGATACTTCCACGGGCACTTCCTTAGTAGCCAGCACCTGCACCTCCACATGCATGATATTGGCATTCTTCACAATATCCGAATCGTCCACCAGCGCTCCCTCCGTATCATAGAAATGCACATCCGCATTTCCCGACACATTGGTCACGGCGCCGGTCACGTCGATCTCAATCCCTGCATATTTAATGCTCTCCACCACGGACTGCGGTCCGGTGATCTCCAGTCTGGTCTGGTCCAGCTTCGTACTGCCGATGATATACCCCTCCGCCACCTCTCCTCTGGTGTCGCAGTTGACATTGACCCACTTGCTGGCCTTTTCCTCCACATTCAGGCGCACGGCGTCCCTGCTGCCGGTGATATCCAGAATCTCTATCTCATCATTCAGTATCCGGAAACTGATGGGCACCGTATTCACTTCCGTCAGCCTGCTCACATCGGCCTCCGCCACTATGTCGGAAGCGTTCAGCTCCTGTATCACATTCCTGGGCGCTTCCACCGTGACCCGGATTCGGTCGGATCCCTCCAGCACTTCATAGAACTTATTTCCTTTTTCCAGAAGCTCCGTATTGATCAGATTCACCTGTATATTAGAAAAGGATACGGAATCCTTTGGATTGTCTGCCATGACCACCAAAAACCAGAATACGATGGCAAGCACCACAGAAAGAAGCTTCAACCCCAGGTTATTCAGTATCTTTTTTCTCAGCTTTCGCCCTGTTTTTTCCTCTCCGTTTGTGTATGCCTTTCGCATCCTCGTCTCCATTCAAATCCATAATTTCCCGCATTTTCTCACGCAGCTCCTCCGCCCCTAAGTGCCTGCGGAGCTCACCCTCATATGCCAGGCTGATACCGCCCGTCTCCTCCGACACAATCAGTGTCATGGAATCCGTGGTCTCCGATACCCCCACCCCGGCCCGGTGCCTTGTGCCCAGCTCCTTGCTCAGGTCCAGATTATCGGACAGGGGGAGATAACAGGTTGCATATGTCACCCGGTTGCCGCGCACAATGACCGCCCCGTCATGGAGAGGCGTATTGTGTTCGAATATATTGATCAGCAGCTGGCTGGTCAGCAGTCCGTCCACTTCGATTCCGGTCCGCTCATAATCTTTCAGCGATTCCTTTCTCTCCACTACAATTAGGGCGCCGGTTTTTACCTTGCCCATTTCCACGCAGGCCTTTACGATCTCGCTCACGGTCTTCTCCGAGAATGTCTCCTCCACCTTCCGGGAGGAATTGGAAAAGGAGGGCAGAAAATTCTTCTCGCCCAGCTGCTCAAGCGCCTGCCGCAGTTCCGGCTGCATGGCCACGATGACCGCTGTCACGGCAAATCCAAGGACATTTCGCGTCATCCAGACAATGGTGGTCATCTGCATCAGATCCACCACCAGCACAAACAGGCAGATGACTACCAGTCCCCGCAGAACCCGCCAGGATCTGGTAGTCTTCATCCATGCCAGGATGGAATATAGCAAAAAGGCAATGATCAGGATTTCCAGCACGTCATTCCCGTCAATTGTATTTGCGTATGTCTTGATATTTTTCAGGTATTCCTTTGCTGTCTCAACCCACTGCATCTCAAACCAACCTTACTTTTCATCAAACTACGGCCACTCTTCATACCCCTCCAAATTATCATCCGGCTCCTGGGGCCTTTCGGCCTTTCCCACGGTCATACTCCGCTGACCCTTTCGCGCTTCGCGGTTTTGAGCGCCGGCCCCGTTTCTGGGAACATTTCTGGAACCGCTTCTGTCCGGGGCCGTCCTCTCCACATCCACGCTCCTTCCGGATTGCCTGGACGCACCGCTCCTGGTCTCCCCGGATCTGGGGGTGTTGATCCTCTTCACGGTTTTCGTAGGCACGGCAACCGCCATCTTGGGCACGGCTTTCACGTAATAATAGTACTCATCGTCCTCAAACTGCACCTTTTCCGTGCGGCTGTAATCCACGCAGAACCGGAAGAACTCCACCACCTTTGCCACCACGATAGCCAGCAGCGAACCCAGAAGCACACTGCCCACAGAAAGATTCACGTCGTAAAGCAGATCCCCTATCAGAAGCAGAACCACGTTAATCATGGCTCCCGCCACCATGGCGATGGTCCAGGAATAGTCCACGGACATCCTGCGGATCAGATACACTGCCAGCACGGTGATTGCAAAGGCTGCAATCATTACAAGCATGGCTTTGTTCCCAAGAATGCTCTCCACCATCATGCGCACTTTCTCCAGGATTTCATCCTCGCCCATGGTACGGATATTGGGCGCGCTGTCGATGACGGTCCGCAGCAAGTAGAATACGGCAATGCCGCAGCCCACGGACACCAGCGAGGAAGGCCCGCACAGCAGTCCCACGGCAATGGGAACCACGTAGGGGATCTTCAGCGAAAACAGCAGCGGCGTCAATACCACTACCAGGGAATCCTTGGGGCTGAAGCGGAAAAACAGCAGATACATAACCAGGTACATGCACAATCCCACCAAAGCCACCTCCATGGAAAGCGCATACATATGCATCAGACTGAATACGGCAGCCATCAGGACCATTAGTCCCAAAGGCAGAAACGAGCAGGCCAGGGCAGCGATCAGTACGATTTTCATATCAGTAATTCTCGTCATGTACCCCATCCTGCCATTGAGTGTGTTGAAAACGATAAAAGCCAGCAAAAATTTGATTGCAGGCACGATAAATGCCTCGGATTTGCTGTAAATCAGCTTTATCCTTTCCTTCATTTCCAGTAAAACTGTCATTCTTACCTCCAGCTGTCTTTCCCTACTGTCCGTCCTGATAGAGGGAATTCAGCTTTTTTAAATTATGATAATAACATTTCAGACTTTTCTTTGCAGAGGCATACCGCCAGGTACAGACGATATAGACCAGCACCGCATACCCGCCTACCATGGCCACAAAATACGTCAATACCTCCTTGGCAAATGCCAGCAGATCCATCTTGTACAGATTCTCCATCAAGTCCTCAAAATTGCACAGCACATAGAGCCCGAACAATATCCCAAACACCAGAATCGCGCAGACTATGGCTTTCAGGGTCTGCAGCGCAATATAATCGCTGCGGAAATAATTTCCGATCCTGACATTCTTTTTGCCCTCTCCCTGTTCATAGGAAGCCATGCGTGTCATCAGGATGATGCGTTCCTCGCTAAGCATAGAACTCCTCCTACTTCAAAAACCTCATCTTTGCATTATCTTTCTGGTCTTTCACCGTTTTGGGTTCCGCAGGCTTATTGGTCCGGATGACGCTCTGCAGTTCTTTGGTCATATTGGCCTTGCATTTTTCACAGAACTTTCCGCTGCGGATGGGCTGTCCGCAGGACTCACAATTCAGGTACAGCGCGGAATCCGTGGCAAGCTCCAGACGGTCCTCCCGCAGCCACTGCCGGATCTGGCTCACCTCCACGTCACAGGCCTCCGACACCTCCTGAATGCCTGCCCCCTTATTCTCCCGGATGTACTCTTTTACCTCATGGAACTTTTTCTCCAGTTTCTCACGGCAGACAGGGCAAATCACCTGACCGGCCACATAATTGAAAATAGATCCGCAACTTCTGCAATTTCTTACATTCATAGCATTCTCCTATCAGATACCCATACCGCAGGCCAAAGCAATGAAAAAGACTTCTTCTACCCCGGCCTCTTTCAAAGTCCTTGCCGCTTCGTCCATTGTACTGCCGGTGGTATAAATATCATCCACCATTATTACTCTCTTTAATTTTACATCATTTCTCGCTATATTAAAAGCCTTTTTCAAATTATTTTGCCGTTCTTTGGGATTTTCATATTTCAGGGGCGCCGTATTTCTCACCCTGACCAGAAAATCCGTGTACACCGGCACTCCCAGACGGCTTCCCACAGCCTGGGCCAGCAGCTGGGCCTGATTATAGCCCCGGGCCGCCATCCGCCTGCGGTGCAGCGGAACCGGTATCAATGCCTCCGGCCGGAGACTGCGTATAAAATTCCCCAGGTATTCCGCCATCTGTTCCCCGTAGAAATCCGCGTACTCCCGTCTGCCGCCGTATTTGAAGCGATAAATGGAGGCGGCCACGCTCTCATAGACATATAGCGCCCGTCCTCTCTGGTAAACATGCCCTTTTTTGGCGCAGTCGGCACAGAGTTCTCCCTCCTCCCGCAGCTGCTTTCCGCATTTCATGCACCAGGGAGGCGTCAGCAGCTTCAGCTTTCCCAGGCATTCCAGGCAAATCTTCTCTCCCGCCGGCGCCACAATGCCGTCGCACACCGGACAGCGCAGCGGAAACAGGAGCTGCAATATGGCAGACCGCGCCCCCCGTTTTTCCTGTGTCTTTGTTTTCCTGTTCATGGTTCCTCGAATCCTCCTGTTCCGGGAACCTCCTCCGACCTGATATTTATTTACTATTATTTGTAAGAAAAGCACTGCCCGTTGTGCTTTCTTCGGCAAAGCCTTATCTATCCGGAAGTGTCTCGGTACTGCTCCCGGATCCTGGCCGCCAGCGCAGTGTATCTGCGGTTCTCGCTGACATTGTCTATCATGCCCCGAACGGCGGCGCTGCTTCCCAGAATCGTGACGCAGTTTCTGGCCCTGGTGATGGCTGTATAAAGGAGATTCCGGTTAAACAGCATCTTCGGGCCGCTTAACAGCGGCATGATCACCGCCGGGTACTCGCTGCCCTGGGATTTGTGTATGGTAATGGCATAGCACAGGTCCAACTCCTCCAACAGGGTAAAAGGGTAGGTGACCCTTTTCTGCTCGTCATACTCCACCACCAGACAGGAGGCTGTCTCCTGTATCTCCACGATCCGGCCCATGTCGCCGTTGAAGACTCCCGTCCCCTGGTCCACGGGAATGCCGTACTTACTGACAACCTCCCATTCCAGCTGATAATTGTTCCTGATCTGCATTACCTTATCCCCCTCACGGTATATGCAGTCCCCGCTCGCATGCTCTTTCTTTCGCGGATCCGGCGGGTTCAGGTACCTCTGCAGGATACCGTTGAGCGTCTCGCAGCCCAGCGGGCCTTTGCGCATGGGCGTAAGCACCTGTATGTCAAAAGGCGTGGCATTTACATACCGGGGGAGTTTTTCCCGGATCAATTGAATCATATGCTTATATATGACATTTGTGTCAGTTCTCTCCAGGAGAAAGAAGTCTTTTGACTTGTTGTCCAGGGCAATCTGCTCTCCATTGTTGATCCGGTGAGCATTTACGATGATGTCGCTTTCCTCCGCCTGCCGGAAGATCTTCTTCAGCTCCACCATGGGAAAACATCCGCTGAAAATCAGATCCCGCAGCACCTGTCCCGGCCCCACGCTGGGCAGCTGGTTCACATCCCCCACCAGCACCAGCCTGGTCCCCGGAGCCACCGCCCTCAAGAGCGCCTGAAACAGCTGTATGTCCACCATGGACATTTCGTCTATAATAACCACATCCGCCTCCAGCGGATTCTCTTCGTTTCTCTCGAACCTTACTTTTTTCGTGTCCTCATCCGACAGCGCGCTGTTCAGCTCCAGCATGCGGTGAATTGTCCTGGCCTCAAATCCGGTGGCTTCGGTCATGCGCTTTGCGGCCCGGCCCGTGGGCGCCGCCAGGAAGATGTCCAGCCCCTGGGCTTCGAAGTAGCGGATCAGCATATTGATGGTTGTGGTCTTCCCAGTTCCGGGGCCGCCGGATAAAATGAAAAGCCCGTTGCGGATGGCTTCCGTCACAGCCTGAAACTGCAGTTCGTCCAGTTCCATCTCCAGTTTTTTTGCCAGTTTCGTCAGCTCCTCTGTCTCGGCATTTTGCCTGTCCGCACCGGCTATCCCCGCCGCTTCCCCTGCTCTCCCGCAATCCGACGGGTACGCCTGTGTACCCGGGGCGCCCTGTCCCGCCTCCCCGTCTCCCTGCAGCATGGAAATATTCAGTTCATACAGCATCCGGGCACAATTCAGCTCCGCATAATAATAGGGAGCGGGAAAGACCTGAGCGCCCTTTATCACCAGCTTCTTATCCATCATCAGATTATCCAGCTGGGGGCGTATATGCTCCTTTGCCACTCCCAGCAGGCTCTCCGCCCGCTCAAGCAGACTTTCCATAGGAAAATAGCAGTGCCCCTCCCCCACTGTCTGCATCAGGGTGTAGAAAATACCGCTTCGAATTCGGTAGTCGGAATCCGTATGGATGCCGATTTTCGCCGCCAGCTCGTCCGCCAGCCGGAAACCGATTCCGTGAATGTCCTCCGCCAGGCGATAGGGATTCTCTTTCATAATGCCGTAGAGATTACAGCCATAAGTCTCGTATATCTTCACTGCCAGCGTATTTGAGATACCGTACTGCTGCAGATAGACCAGGGCGTCCCGCAAATCTCTTTTTTCCTCCATCTGCACCGCTATGTCCCTGGCCTTGCGCTCACTGACACCCCGGATCTGTGCCAGCCGCTCCGGCTCCTCCTCAATGATGCGGAATGTGTCCGCGCCGAACTGCCGCACGATCCTGGCCGCCAGCGCAGGGCCCACTCCCTTGATAGCCCCGGATCCCAGATAGCGCTCCATGCCCGCGCTGTCTTTGGGCACTACCACCTGGAAGCCTGCCATCTTGAACTGTGTCCCATAAACCGGATGATCCACGTATTCTCCCCGGGCCTCGATATTCTCTCCCTGGGTCAGGCCTTTTCCCATTCCCACGCAGATCACCTCGCTGCCCTCTGTCATCAGGTTCATCACCGTATAGCCGTTCTCATTATTCTGAAAAATAATATGCTCTACATATCCGCTGACCGTTTCCATCCGGCTTCCCCGCAATCTATACCCGCAATCGCCAATTTGCCCCGCCACCCGGCTCGCCGCCGGAGCCGCCGTGAAAACGGAGACGAATTTTACGCCTGTGAGTACCGCATATCACAAGAAGGCTGCTTATTGATGCAAGCAGCCTTGTCCTGAATGTATCATCTATAGATTCTCTATCCCGATTACTGAGCCGCGGCCACTGCCTCAGGGCTTTCCGCCGCCTCTTTCGTATCCACGGCGATGTCCGCAGTACCGAAATTCCGTTTCATCTGCTCATACAGCATCTGTGCCAGACCAAAACCGCCGTTCTGGTTGGTAGTCTCCTCCGCCATGGCCTGAACCATCTGATCCTTATAATAATCCATCATGGTAGCCGTATAATTGGAGGTATTCTCATTGGTGGGGATGGTCTTCATCATACCCTTATACATCTGCTCAATGAAATATGCCTCAAACTGCTTGCAGGCATCCATCAGCTCCGCGTCCGTGGCTTTCGCATAGTCCGCGTCTTTGAGCTTATCCTGCAGCTTCGATGCCCGCTGATTGGCCGCGTTGGCATAGGTGTCATTGTACATACCTGCTATATTGCTAAAATCCATCATGGCTTATCCCTCCTAAAATCGGTGCAAGTCAAATCGCAAAAGTCGCCCCTGAAGAATGCCCGCACCTTGAGCATTCTTCCGTGTGAAGAAGCTTCACACTATGCACACTTATCTACGTAAATTGTTCGCCTGCTGCAGCATCTCGTCGGATGCGGTGATAGCCTTGGAATTCAGCTCATAGGCGCGCTGGGCCACAATCATGTTCACCATTTCGTCCACCACCTGCACATTGGAACCCTCCAGGTAGCCCTGGATTACCTTGCTCTTCTCCACCGCGGTGTTGGTGGCCTCATTAATGGGCTGGCCGCTGGCCGCAGTCTGCTCATACAGAGTGTCCGCCAAGCGGTTCAGACCGTTGGGATTGTTGAACTGAAACAGGGCGATCCGGATTCCCATAGGCTGGGGATTTTCCTTTGCGTCCGGATAGCACAGCTCGCCGTCAGCGCTCACCGTCACATTGCTGACTATGTAGTTCTGGGTTAAAATGATGGGCCGTCCGTTGGTATCCAGAACCGGCAGGCCGTCCTCGTTGGCCAGCATATTGCCGCCGTTGGAGGCCAGAGTGAACTGGAAATTACCGTTGCGGGTATAGTAAGTATTGCCGTCCGCTCCTCTCACCGCGAAGAAGCCCTTTCCGTCGATCATGAATGCTGTGTCGCTCTCGGAGGAAAGCGCATTGCCCGTTTTAAATATGGTAGAAATTGCGGAATTGCGTACACCAAGTCCCACCTGGGCGCTGGTAGGCTTCTGCTCTCCGTTGGCTGTGGTGGTCCTTGTCTGCAGGGTTTGATACAACAGGGTCTTAAATTCATTAACCTGGGTCTTAAATCCCTGGGTGTTCACATTGGCAAGGTTATTGGCAATGGTGTCAAGATTTGTCTGCTGGGCAATCATACCGGTTGCCGCTGTCCATAAACTGCGTACCATAATTCCGGTTCCTTTCTTTCAATTTACTTTACGAATTATATTCTGCCTAACTGGGTCGCCGCAATCTCCAGAGAGCTGTCATAGGTCTGGATGATCTTCTGGCTGCTCTCGTAGTTCCTTGTGATGGCGATCATGTTCACCATCTCGGACACGATCTGCACATTGGACATTTCCAGATAGCCGGATTTGATCTGGGCGTTGGCCTGGGTGGTCCTGGCCCCCTCGATGGGCCTGTAATAGGTCTCTCCGTATTTCTCCAGATAATCATAATCCTCGAAATCCGTCAGACCGATTCTGGCCACGGCCGCATCGTTCTGATAGATCGTTCCGTTCTCGTCAATCTTTGCGTCCAGCAGAGTATTTACCTGTATTCTGCGGCTCTGGGTGTCCAGCACATAATCGCCGTCCTCCGTCACCAGATATCCCTCCCTGTTCAGCGTAAACTGGCCTGCCCGGGTATACATGGTAGAAGTCTCACCGGCCTTATTGGTAAACTCTACGGCAAAGAATCCGTCTCCCGCCAATGCCAGATCATAGGTATTGTCCGTAATGCGGAAAGACCCCTGGGTATAATCCGTATAATTCTCCCCGATCTTCACGCCGGGATTGTTCCTCCCGATAATCTTGGCCCCCGGGTGATGGCCGTCATAATTGTCCTTGATCTTCACGGTCAGCACATCCTTGAAGCACTGGCTGGTAGCGCCCTCCTTTTTATAGCCCACAGTGGACGCATTGGCCAGATTGTTGGTCATGGTGTCCAGTCTGTGCTGTTCGTTGACCATGGCTGTGTAAGCAGTATATAATCCTTTTAACATTTGACTTGTCGCCTCCTGAGATTGCTCCTATCTTACCTTATCTTTCATTGTAGCCCGAGAGGAACTCCACGTATTTGCCGGTTCCCACAGCCACTGCCGTCATGGGATCCTCCGCCGTGATGGTATTGATGCCGGTCTTGGAGGAAATCAGCTCTTCCAGGCCCCGCAGCAGGCTTCCGCCTCCTGTCAGCACTATACCTCTGTCCGCAATGTCCGCCGCCAGCTCGGGCGGGGTCTTCTCCAGCACGCTGTGGATAGTCTCCACCACCTGGGAAGTGGTCTCCCTAAGCGCCTCCTCTGTCTCCTCGGAGGACACTTTCACCGTCTTGGGCAAGCCGGTGACCAGATTGCGGCCTCTCACATCCATGTAGTCCACTTCAGGTCTCTTATAGGCGGAACCGATCTTGATCTTCAGGTCCTCCGCGGTGCGCTCACCGATGAGCAGATTATGCTTCTTGCGCATATAGCGCACGATGGCCTCGTCAAAATCATCCCCCGCCACCTTGATGGAAGCGCTTACCACTGTGCCCCCAAGGGAAATGACAGCAATGTCAGAAGTCCCGCCGCCGATATCCACGATCATATTCCCGCAGGGCTTGGAGATATCGATCCCCGCGCCGATGGCTGCCGCAATGGGCTCCTCTATGATATCCACGTCCCTTGCCCCTGCCTGGTAGGTGGCATCTTCCACCGCTTTCTTCTCCACTTCCGTGACGCCGCTGGGTACGCACACGGCAATGCGGGGCTTCCTGAACGATCTCCTGCCCAGGGCTTTCTGGATGAAATATTTCATCATCTTCTCCGTCACCGTATAGTCCGAGATGACGCCCTGGCGCAGAGGCCTTACCGCCACGATGTTGCCGGGAGTCCTGCCCAGCATCAGTCTGGCGTCCTCCCCGATCGCTTTTATTTTCTGTGTGTCTCTGTCAAAGGCCACCACTGACGGCTCCTTGAGCACCACGCCTTTTCCCCTGATATATACTAAAATGCTGGCTGTACCCAAATCGATTCCAATATCCGTACACTGCATATAAATGCCCCTTTCTATCTCTAACTGGATTCCCGGTTCCAAACAAAAGTCATACATACAGTATTATAACCGAAAAAATTCCATTTTCATAGGGGTTTATAAAAATTTTAAAAAAAGTGTACGACAATCAGAGCCGAAGCTGAATCTCTTCATAATTTCGGCACATTCTTCCGGGTTCTTTAGCCTTTTTTGCGTTTTTCTTTTGCCAAAAATTTCCCGGCCCTGCTTTTGGCCAGCATTTTCTTCACATAAATGCCCGTGTAGGATCCTTTTGCTTCGGCGATTTCCTCCGGCGTGCCATGGGCAATCACGGTGCCGCCCCGGTCGCCGCCCTCAGGGCCCATATCAATGATATAGTCCGCTGTCTTGATCACGTCCAAATTGTGTTCGATGACTACAACGGTATTGCCTCCGTCCGCCAGCCGGTGCAGTATTTCCACCAGCTTGTGTACATCCGCGAAATGCAGACCCGTGGTGGGCTCGTCCAGGATGTAGATGGTCTTGCCCGTACTGCGCCTGGAGAGCTCCGTGGCCAGCTTGATGCGCTGGGCCTCGCCGCCGGACAGGGTGGTGGAGGGCTGCCCCAGCTTTACATAGGTAAGCCCCACATCGTACAGGGTCTCTATCTTGCGCCGGATGGAGGGGACGTTCTCGAAAAAACCATAGGCTTCGTCCACGGTCATGTCCAGCACATCGAAGATGCTCTTTCCCTTATATTTCACGTCCAGGGTCTCCCGGTTGTACCGCTTGCCCCCGCAGACCTCGCAGGGCACGTACACATCCGGCAGAAAGTGCATCTCAATCTTGATGATGCCGTCGCCGCCGCAGGCCTCGCAGCGCCCGCCCTTTACGTTGAAGCTGAAGCGTCCCTTGGTATACCCCTTTGCCTTGGCGTCCGCCGTGGAGGCGAACAGATCGCGGATCTGGTCGAAGACCCCTGTGTATGTGGCGGGATTGGAACGGGGAGTGCGCCCGATGGGCGACTGGTCGATGGCAATAACCTTGTCCAACTGTTCCAGGCCCCGGATATCCTTGTGCTTTCCCGGGATGCATCTGGCCCTGTTCAAATCCCTGGCCAGGCGCTTGTACAACACTTCATTTACCAGCGAACTCTTTCCGGAGCCGGACACGCCTGTGACACAGGTCATAATGCCCAGCGGAATGTCCACATTGACATTCTTCAGATTGTTCTCCCTGGCTCCCAGCACTTTCAAAAAGCCTGTGGGCACGCGTCTCTGCCCGGGAACGGGAATCTGCAGTTCGCCGCTTAAATACTTTCCGGTGACGGACTCCGGTATCTTCATGATCTCCTCCGCGGTGCCGCAGGCCACCACTTCCCCTCCGTGGGAGCCGGCTCCGGGGCCGATGTCCACCACATAGTCCGCCTCCAGCATGGTGTCCTCATCGTGCTCCACCACGATCATGGTATTGCCCAGATCCCGCAGGTTCTTCAGGGTTCTTAACAGCTTGTCATTGTCCCGCTGGTGCAGGCCGATGCTGGGCTCGTCCAGGATATAGCAGACCCCCACCAGGCCGGAGCCGATCTGGGTGGCCAGGCGGATGCGCTGGGCCTCCCCGCCGGACAGGGTTGCAGTGGCTCTGGACAGGGAGAGGTACTCCAGCCCCACGTCCACCAGAAAGCCCACCCTGGCCCGAATCTCTTTCAGCAGCTGTTTCCCGATGAGCTGCTGCTGACTGGTAAGCTGCATGTCTTTCAGGAAGTCATTGAGCTCCAGCACAGATTCGGACGTTATTTCGTAAATATTTTTTCCGCATACCGTTACTGCCAGGGACTCCTTTTTCAGGCGCATCCCCTTGCATTCCCTGCAGGGAGTAATGCGCATAAAGGCTTCATACTCCTGCTTCATGATCTCGGAAAAGGTCTCTCTGTATTTCCGCTCCACATTGCGCACCAGGCCCTCGAAAGCCACGGGGTAGATGCCCCTGCCCCTCTGTCCCTGATAGTGCACCTCCACCTCTTTCCCGCCCGTGCCATAGAGCAGAAGCTCCTTTACCCTGTCCGGGTATTCTTCAAAGGGCGTGTCAAGGTCGAACCGGTACTCCTTGCACATGGCCTGCAGGATGGCATTGGTGAAACTCCCCTTGTCCGTGCAGGACTGCCAACCCGTGACGGCGATAGCGCCTTCATTGATAGAAAGCCGGCCGTCCGGAATCATCAGTTCCGGAGCGAATTCCATTTTGTAGCCCAGGCCGGAGCATTCCGGACAGGCCCCGAAAGGATTGTTAAAAGAAAAGCTCCTGGGCTCAATCTCGCTGATGCCGATACCGCAGTCCGGGCAGGAGAAGCTCTGGCTGAAAGTCATGGGCTCTTTGCCCATGACGTCCACCACCAGCAGATTCTCGGCCAGATTCAGCACGTTCTCAATAGAATCTGCCAGGCGGCGCTCTATGCCCGGCTTCACCGCCAGGCGGTCCACCACGATTTCGATGTTATGCTTGATGTTCTTCTCCAGAGAGATCTCCTCAGTCAGTTCATAGAGACTGCCGTCTATGCGCACGCGCACATAGCCGCTTTTCCTGGCCCTGTCCAGCACTTTCTCATGCTGCCCTTTCCGGCCCCTGACTACCGGCGCCAGGAGCTGCAGCCTGGTTCCTTCCGGCAGCGCCATGATCTGGTCCACCATCTGGTCCACGGTCTGCTTGGAGATCTCTCTGCCGCAGTTCGGGCAGTGGGGCGTACCGATCCTGGCGTAGAGCAGACGGAAATAGTCGTAGATTTCCGTCACGGTTCCCACGGTGGAGCGGGGATTGCGGTTGGTGGACTTCTGGTCAATGGAGATGGCCGGGGACAGGCCCTCAATTTTCTCTACGTTGGGCTTCTCCATCTGGCCCAGGAACTGCCTGGCATAGGAGGACAGGGACTCCATGTAGCGGCGCTGCCCCTCGGCGTAGATGGTGTCAAAGGCCAGGGAGGACTTGCCGGAACCTGACATGCCTGTCAGGACTACCAGTTCGTTTCTCGGGATGTCCACGTCCAAATTTTTCAGATTGTGCTCATTGGCCCCGCGTATTTTGATGTATTCACGGGGGCGCATTTTCTTTATTTCTTCCATAATATATCTGTTCCTTTCTATCATCAGGCATCGGCCGTCATGTCTTTCTTCAGCCAAAAGTAAACGCTTCCCCAAAAGCCCCGTTTCTCTATTCGCTCAAGGGCCCTCTCGATTGCCCCTTCCTCCCTCTCCTCCTTGTCGGTCGGGAATTCTCCAAAGCTCCCCACGTCCTCGGCGCAATCCCTTCCGGTAGTTTCCTCTTTCAGCCCCATGCAAAAACAGTTCTATATCCTCCCGACATATCTTTCCACCCTACTGATCTGTCCTGTCTATGAGCTCCTGCAGAGACTTCTTCAGCTCAATCATCTTGTCCCGCAGCTCCGCGGCGGCCTCGAAGTTCAGATCCGCGGCGGCTTTCTGCATCTTCTTCTGCACGTCCGCGATGAGCTTCTCCAGTTCCTTTCGGCTCATGGATTCCGGATCTTTCTCGAAGCGCATCTCCTCCTTGGCGATGACCTTGGAGATTGCGATCAGGTCACGGACGGACTTCTTTATGGTTGTGGGCGTGATGCCGTGTTCTTCATTGTATTTCATCTGGATTTCCCGGCGGCGGTTGGTCTCGTCCAACGCCACCCGCATGGAGTCCGTGATGGTGTCCGCGTACATGACTACATGTCCCTCTGCGTTTCGGGCAGCGCGGCCGATGGTCTGGATCAGGGAGGTGGCGCTGCGCAGGAACCCCTCTTTGTCCGCGTCCAGGATAGCCACCAAAGATATCTCCGGGATGTCCAGGCCCTCCCGGAGCAGATTGATACCCACCAGCACGTCGAACACGTCCAGGCGCATGTCCCGGATGATCTCCGCACGTTCTAAGGTGTCGATATCCGAGTGCAGATATTTGACCCGAATGCCCACTTCTTTCATGTAATCCGTCAAGTCCTCCGCCATGCGCTTGGTCAGGGTGGTCACCAGCACTTTATTGTGCTTTTCCGTCTCCTTGTTGATCTCGCCGATGAGATCGTCGATCTGTCCCTCCACGGGACGCACGTCCACCTCCGGATCCAGCAGCCCGGTGGGCCGGATGATCTGCTCCGTGCGCAGCAGCTCGTGGGCCTCCTCATAGTCCGAGGGCGTGGCGGAGACAAACATCATCTGGTCGATATGGGTCTCGAATTCCTCAAAGTTGAGAGGCCTGTTGTCCAGGGCCGAGGGCAGGCGGAAGCCATAGTCCACTAATGTCTGTTTCCTGGATCTGTCTCCTGCGTACATCCCCCGAATCTGGGGAATGGTCATGTGGGACTCGTCTATGATGATCAAAAAATCCTCCGGGAAGAAATCCATCAATGTCAGAGGCGGAGAGCCGGCCGGCATGGCGTTAAGATGCCGGGAATAGTTCTCGATGCCGGAGCAGAACCCGGTCTCCCTGAGCATTTCAATGTCAAAATTGGTGCGCTCCGCAATGCGCTGGGCCTCGATGAGCTTGTCCTCCCCCTTGAAGAAGCGCACCCGCTCCTCCATCTCTTTTTCGATATTGTCGCAGGCCGCCTTAATCTTGTCCATGGACACCACGTAATGGGAAGCAGGAAAGATTGCGATATGGTTCAGCGCCGCGTGCACTCTGCCGGACAGCGGCTCCACCTCGGCGATGCGGTCTATTTCATCTCCGAAGAACTCAATCCGGATGAAATAATCCCCGCCCTGGGCCGGATACACTTCTATCACGTCCCCATGCACCCGAAAGCACCCTCTGTGCATGTCCATTTCGTTGCGGGTGTACTGGATGTCTACCAGCTCCCGCAGCACCTGATCCCTGTCCTTTATCATTCCCGGGCGCAGGGAGACGATCATGTCCTGGTACTCGTCCGGGCTGCCCAGGCCGTAGATACAGGACACGCTGGCCACCACCACCACGTCCCTGCGCTCCGTCAGGGAGGCTGTGGC